>Ga0209755_10002545_pt1 | contig 24902 bp, 19 predicted proteins | sample TergutCo191P1_FD_187301 | JGI IMG/M metagenome (GOLD analysis project Ga0209755, IMG submission 187301) | Cornitermes sp. P1 segment gut microbial communities from Petit-Saut dam, French Guiana - Co191P1 (SPAdes) (version 2) | ecosystem: Host-associated > Arthropoda: Insects > Digestive system...
ATATTCAAGCCAATGGCTCGATAGAAAGTCCAGAAAGTAAGCGTCGTGTTAAAAATCTGCTGGAGAGAAGCGGGCTAATGGATCATTTAGTACAAGTAAAACCTGTGCCTGTAACAGAAGAGCAGCTGCAATATTTTCACACAATAAGGCACATAGAAGCCGTAAAACAAATGAGCATTTTAGGCAGAGAGGACTGCGGAGATTCTGCAATAGTGGGCAGGGGCTCTTATGAGATAGCACGACTTTCAGCTGGTGGGGCTGTACAGGCGGTAAGAACCGTAATTGAGAGTAGTACAATAAAAAACGCATATGTACTAACACGGCCACCAGGGCATCATGCGGAATCGGACCGAGGTTTTGGCTTTTGCTTATTTAATAATATTGTAATAGCGGCTAAATTTGCGCAAAAAGAATTGGGGATAAAAAAAGTGCTCATCCTTGACTGGGATGCCCACCACGGAAATGGCACAGAAGATGCATTTTATGAAGATGACAGTGTTTTGTTTATCTCCTTGCACCAAGAGCGCTTAGATCCTATAGACAGAGGAGACAAGGAAGATATAGGAAGAGGTAAAGGAAGGGGATTTAATATTAATATACCCTTGCAATCCGGTTCCGGAGATGCTGTGTATAAGTACGCTTTTGAGCAGATAGTAATTCCTGCGATAGAAAAATTTCAGCCTGAGTTAATCCTTGTATCTGCAGGGCAAGACGGCAGTATGTTTGACCCACTGGCAAGAATGATGCTATCAACTGATGGGTATAGGTACATGGCCAGCGTTATAAAGACGCTTGCAGACAAGTATGCAAATGGTCGCTTGGTGTGTCTGCACGAAGGTGGCTACTCCGAAGGTTATGTGCCGTTTTGCGCACATGCAATTATTGAAGAGCTAAGTGGTATAACCACAGACGTGAGGGACCCTTTCTTATATGCTATGGCGGGCACAACGTATAATGAACTTCTGTCTCACCAGAAAAAGCGGGTAGATGAGATTGGGCTGTTTTTGAGTTTGGGTCGGGATGGCAACTAATACATGTGGAGCAGTTACCGCTCCTTTTTACTTTTCACACTCCTTCACACTCTTTACAAGGTGCATTCGGCTTTTTGTGTGGCCGTATGCACCTACTATTGCATTATTACCCTAAAAACACAGGCAAGAGCGTGCCAAAGGCCAAAAGACCAAGTCCGATTAGGCTTTGCTTTGAGAAACGCTCAGCTAAAAATAGTCGGGCAAAGCCCATGGTAAGTACGATGCTTAACTTATCTATAGGTACAACACTGCTCGCATTTCCGATTTGTAGGGCGTGGTAGAAAAACAGCCAGCTTGAACCTGTAGCTACACCTGATAAGATCAGAAATATCCAGCTTTTCCGGTCCACGTTTTTGATTTGTTTCTGACTGCCTACCATAAAAACCATAATCCAACTCAAAGGGACTACGACGACTGTTCTTATAGCTGTCCAGAGATTAGCCTCGATATCTGCAACACCTATTCTTCCAAAAATGGCGGTGAGGCTTGCAAACACAGCGGCCAAGACAGCGAAAAAGAGCCAGCTCTTTTTTGACGATTTTTTTCCTGTATTATCCTTTATGTCGCCCTTTTTCAGTTCCAGCATCAGCCATGTTCCTATAGCCATGAAAATCATGCCCACTACAGTAATCAAGCCAACTGGCTCACTCAAAAATATAAAGGCTAAAATCATGGTTAAAATAGTACTGCTTTTGTCTATTGGCACAACCTTACTTACGTTGCCGAGCTTTAGCGCACGAAAAAAGCACAACCAAGATCCGCCTGTACAGAGCCCCGATAGCAGGATAAAGACCCAGGTTCTGCCCTGTATGTACCAAATGCCATCTTGGGAGGAGGCCACAAGTACCATTATCCAGGCAAACACAAGAACTACAACTGTGCGTATAGCTGTGGCGAGGTGAGAATCTACATTTGCTATGCCGATTTTGGCTAAAATAGTTGTCATTGCTGCGAATATAGCTGCTAAAACTGCATATAAAAACCATAACTCCATACTAAAGTGGTCTCCAAACAATTGATATGTATCAAAACTAAAGCCGCAATCAGCGGCACCACCACACTTACTCTACGCCGTCAATACCAAGTCTATAACATCAAACAGCTTGTTCCGCAATGCACTATCATCTGCATCTTCTCCAAGCTCACACTTAGCTTCAAGCAGCATTTTAAAATAACTTACAATGATATCATTGACAACATCTAGCCGCTCAGATAATAAGCTGCCACACTCAGCGATGGGACATAGAATGTTCATGTTTCTCTCGTAAATATCACGACCTTTAAGCATACGCTCAACTACCGATGAATGTAATGTGATTTCTTCTGGGAAGAGGTCATAATATTTTTTTACGATATCGCATAGTGGTTCCCTGCGATACTTGAAAAACAGATAATAAAATATCTGTGGCGATGCAAAACAGGTATCGAAGAAATACTCCCAGATTATATAAAAATTTTTCTTTGGCTCTCCGTCTTCCTTTATTTGCTCTGATAAGGCAGTTAAATATTCTCTGAAATTTTTCATAAGTGCCAGAGAAATCAGAGAATCTAAACATCCGAAATAGTTGTAGAGCAAGGCACTGTTGTAGCCTGTTTGCTTTGCAATCTGGCGAATTGAAGCGCCTTTAATTCCTTGCGTATCGATGATATCCTGTGTTACTTCAACAAAATATCTGCGGACATTATTTCGCTGTGTTTCCTTTAAGAGTCTTAGCGAAGGGTTTTGCTGTACCATTTTTTCGCTGTGCTTTTTCTTTTTTATTGATAAATCTCCCCGCATGGTCGCATTTCCCCCCTATTACAAACTACGCTTAGCTGCGTGACTCCCCATTTCGCTTGATTATACCACATCCCGCGATTAATTCAATCACGAGAATAGTTTGAATGGACTATTAACATTTAGTGCTTTTAGCATTTTGTGTAGTCAAAATTACCAAAAATGATAATCTTCGAAAGATAATTAATCGCGATTATTGACAATAATCGCGATTAGTTTTATCATGGGAGGGTATCAACCCAACAATCTTAAGGAGGTTATCAAATGAATAGTGAAGTTTTTATAACATGTGCTTTGACAGGGGCCGGTGATTCAGCGACTAAAAATGACAAAGTGCCTGTTACCCCACAAGAAATTGCTGCGGATGCAGTTAGAGCCGCCGAGGCAGGTGCCGCAGTGGTTCATGTGCATGTGCGCAACCCAGAAACAAAGGGCTTCTCACGTGATGTAGAGCTCTACAAGGAAACCTCCAAGTTAATCAGAGACAGTGGCGTAAATGTCATTTTAAACCTAACCGCCGGAATGGGCGCCGACTTGGTTCCGGATCCCGAAGATTATAACCGCGGTGGTCCCGGCTCTGACATGATTTCGCCATACGAGCGTGTTCGCCATATTCTGGAAATAAAGCCGGATATTTCCACATTGGACTGCGGGAGCATGAATTATTCAGGAAGTGTGTATGTGGCAAGCATGGATATGCTCCGCGAAACCGCAATGTATTTGCGTGATGCGGGTGTTAAGGCTGAAGTAGAGGCTTTTGAATTGGGGCATCTATGGCAAGCAAAGCAGCTGATGAAGGAAGGTTTATTACCCGATGATTCCATTTTCCAGCTCTGCATGGGGGTTTCTTATGCGGCGGAAGCAACTCCCCAAAACATGCTTGCGATGGTAAATGCCTTACCACCTGGGGTGACATGGTCGAGTTTTGCTCTGGGGCGTATGGAAATGCCTTGGGTTGCAATGAGTATTCTGCATGGCGGAAATGTTCGTGTCGGTCTGGAAGACAACATCTATCTCGGAAAAGGAAATCTGGCATCAAATGTTGATCTTATAAATCAAGCTCGTGAAATTATTGAGCGCATGGGTGCTCGAGTAATTGGCCCCGATGAAGCAAGAGTGAAAATTGGATTAAAGAAGTAAACAAATAACGCAAACACGAAAGGAGCTATATTTCATGATACTGGGAAAAGATAAGATCAAAACAGCAGCAGTAATTGGAAGCGGTGTAATTGGAGCAGGCTGGGTGGCCAGAATGTTGTGGAATGGAATAGATGTAGTAGCTTATGATAAATATCCAGAGGCGGAAATAGGTCTTAATGAAGTTATCATAAACTCTGAGCCTGCACTTAAACGCGTTGTAGACGTGCCGCCTGAAAAGCGCGGAAAGCTGCGATTTACTCATAGTCTTGAAGATGCGGTGAAAGATGCTGATTATATCCAAGAAAACGGTCCCGAGGTCATGGAAATAAAGGTTCCGCTTCTCACCGAGATTGACAAATATGCAAAGCCGGAAGCCATTATAGGCTCTTCCACCTCAGGACTTTTACCAACGGAGCTTCAAGCTCAGATGAAGCACCCTGAGCGCTTTATTGTAGCGCATCCTTTTAATCCCGTATATCTTCTACCCCTGGTGGAGATATGCGGTGGGCAAAAAACCTCAGAAGATGCAAAGCTGATTGCAAAAGAGTTCTTTGAAAGCATAGGAATGAAGCCGCTTGTTTGCCGTGTTGAGATAGATGGATTTATTGCTGACAGGCTTCTTGAATCACTATGGCGAGAAGGCGTGTGGATGGTAAATGACAATGTGGCAACCACAGGGGAGCTAGATGATGCTATCCGCTATGGGGCCGGTCTTCGCTGGGCGTTTATGGGTACAAACCTTACTTATTTTCTGGCAGGTGGTAAAAACGGAATGCGCCACTTCATGGAACAATTCGGTCCTGCACTGAAATTGCCGTGGTGTCACATGGAGGCTCCGGAGTTAACCGAGGAGCTGATAGATAAATTTGTAGATCAAACCGCAGTTCAGGCCGATGGGAAGACATTGCGTGAGTTAGAGGCGCTCAGAGATAATTGTTTGGTATCAATAATGACCGCTCTGTCTGAATATGACTTTGCATCAGGAAAAGTATTAAAAGAGTACAGGCAGATTCAAAAAGAGCGAATTGGAGGATAATGTGAACAAGGAAAAGCTTGATTTTTTACTTGCTCCGCAATCGGTGGCGCTGATTGGTGCCTCAAACAGAGAAGGGTCTTTGGGTTTTGAACTAATACAAATGATCTTGCAAGGAAGCTACAAGGGTGGAATCTATCCTATAAACCCTAAGTATACAGAAATCTGCGGCCTAAAGTGTTACCCTGATTTTGACTCAATCGGGCATCCTGTAGATATGGCTGTGCTCTGTGTAAACGCAAAAAGAGTAGAAGAGCAAGCTCAAATTTGCATTGAAGCAGGGGTAAAGGCTCTTACTGTTTTTGCAAACTGTATCCTGGAAGAAGAAATGGATAGTAATGATAAGCTTGAAGATAGGCTGTTTAGACTATGCGAGGAAAAAGATATTGCACTTTTGGGGCATAACGCAATGGGATACTATAACAATGATATAGGTTTGCGTGTTTGCGGTTTCAATGCTCCCGATGCAAACATCACTGGAAATATTGCCCTATGCTCTCAGTCAGGTTCAATTCTGTCAACAATATGCCACAATGAGCCTCAACTCAAATTTAACTTTAGTGTTGCTACCGGGACAGGGCAAGTCACCAGTTTGGAAGACTACATGCTCTATGCACTTGAACTTCCAACCACAAAAGTTGTCGGGGTTTTCATGGAGTCAGTCCGCAAACCTGAGCAGTTTATAAAAGCACTTGAAAGCGCCGCAAAAAAGCGCATACCCATAGTGCTCATGAAGGTCGGCAAGAGCGAGCTGGGCGCAAAATTTGCGCAAAGCCATACGGGCGGGCTTGCGGGTGATGACGATATTTTCAATGCAATTTATGAGCATTATGGGGTGATTCGTTGTAAAAGTTTGCAGGAAATGGCAAATACCTTGCTGTTATTTTCTCTATATCCAGAGATCCCAAATGGTGGGCTGGTTGCAGTTGCAGATTCGGGCGGAGAACGTAATCTTCTTGCTGATGCTGCGGAAGATGTTGGGCTGGAGTTTGCCGCTCTTTCTGACAGGACAATGGAAAAGCTATCTGATATTCAAGAGTATACTCAACAGGCAGAAAACCCGCTTGACCCTTGGGGTACAGGTATTGACTTTGAAAAGATTTTTGAAGAATCCCTCGTTGTGATGCTTGAAGATGACAATGCCGCGATTGGTGTAATAAGTCAGGATTTGCGTGATGGATACTATCTTTCACAAGGTTGCATTGATGCACTGAAAAACACCTCTATGCGTCAAAAAAAGCCGCTGGCATATATAACCAACTTTAGCGGAATCAGGCGAGCTGAAATGACAAAACAAATCGCGGATTTTGGTGCGGCGGTGCTTGTAGGTACCCACGAATCGTTTGCGGCGGTGCGAAATTGGCTGAGTTTTCGTGATTATAAGCTTTTTTCAGTTGCACCAGAGGCTATGAGCCTTCCAAATAATTTCATGGAGATCCTAAAGCAAGGTATGCCTATAGGTGAGCGGGAATCGCTTTCAATTATGGCCAGTCTTGGACTAAATACCATGCCAATCATATCAATATCAAAAGCGGAAGACCTTGCAGAAGCAAAGGATAAATTTGTTTTTCCGGCAGTGTTGAAGACAGCGACGAAGGGCATTTTGCATAAAATGGATATAGGGGGTGTCATACTTAACATAAGTGATTATGCTGCGCTTGAAGCCGCATATAAAGCAATGTCGGAAAAGCTTGGTGCAGAAGCGATTGTGACACCTATGTGCTCGTATGACACGGAGCTGATATTCGGTATGATTACAGACCCTCACTTTGGAGCTTTTGTTGTCGTGGGAGCGGGTGGTATCTACACAGAAATGCTCAAAGATAAAGTTGTCTTTACGCCATTTGCATCGGAATTTGAGATTTCTAAAAAGCTTAAATCACTGAAAACATATCCCCTACTCACGGGGATACGAGGTTTGCCGCCTGCTGATATTGGTGCATTGGTAATGCAAATAAGGAAACTTTGTGCTATTGCGAGCTATCTCTCAACTTGGGTTTCAGAATTCGATATAAATCCGGTTGCAGTGAGCAGTGATAGGATAGTTGCACTTGATGCACTTATAATCCCAAAAAGGTTAGGAGGGAATACTTAGTGAAGCTGGAACTTGGCAACTTTTATGTAAAAGAGATGTGTTTTGGCGATAAAACTCAGTACTTAGGCGGGGTGTTGACTATAAACAAGGAAGAAGCACTTGCTATTGTACGACAAGACAGTCACATAATCAGTGCGAATCTGCACATAGTGTGCCCTGGTGATGAAGTGCGCATGTGCCCAGTTAAAGATGCAATTGAGCCAAGAGTGCGGGTATCCGGAGGGCCAATTTTTCCAGGTGCAGATGGAGAGCTTATACAAGCGGGTGATGGGAAAACAAATTGCCTGAAAGACATGTGCGTCACAGTTGTGGGAAAGCATTATGGAGGATTTCAGGACGGGCTTATTGATATGAGTGGCAAAGGTGCTAAGTATACCTACTACTCGACCATTAAAAATCTTGTGCTTGTAGCTGATAGTGATGAAGAATTTGAAAGAAAAGAGCAGCAAAAGAAAAACCGTGCCCTGCGCTGGGCAGGTTTTAGATTGGCGCAGTACATTGGTGCAACGGTAAAAGAACTTACTCCAGATCATACCGATATTTACCAAAGCACGCCGCTGCTTGAGCGAGGTAGGGAAGTTTCGGCCCTTCCGTCAGTGGCACTCATAATTCAGCCGCAAAGTCAGATGGAAGAAGAAGGGTATAACACGCTAGTCTACGGGTGGGACGCAAATAAACTTTTGCCCACTCTAATAAGTCCAACAGAAATACTTGATGGTGCTCTTGTTTCAGGCTCCTTTATGCCATCTTCGTCAAAGTGGTCAACATATGACTATCAGAATTTTCCCATGATTCGCAGGCTTTTTGAAGAGCATGGGAAGACCATAAACTTTGTGGGTGTCATTGTTTCGAACCTAAATGTAGCGATGGAGCAAAAAGAGCGGGCAGCCCTGTTTGTAGCGCAAATTGCGAAAAGCATAGGTGTGACGGCAGCAGTTGTTGCCGAAGAAGGGTATGGTAATCCTGATGCAGACTTTATTGCCTGTATAGTTGCACTGGAAGATGCCGGAATTAAAACCGTGGGCCTTACAAATGAAGCTACAGGCAGGGACGGTGCCAGCCAGCCACTCGTTACATTGGATAAAAAGGCTGACTGTATTGTATCGTGTGGAAATGTGTCAACTTTAATTGACCTTCCTGCCATGCCGACAGTGCTTGGAGAGCTTATGGCGCTGGCTCGTGACGGTAATTCGGGCGGATGGTGGGACGATGAGATTTTGGGCCCTTCTGTGCGTGCTGACGGTTCGGTTATTATGGAGAATAATGGCATGTTCTGCGGTGACAGAGTTGTGGGATGGTCTGTGAAGTCAATGGCAGAGTTTTAGGGAAGGGAGAAGCAGATGTGAAAAAAGCGATAGTGTATATAAACCAATTTTTTGCAGGTATTGGCGGTGAAGATCAGGCACAGATGGAGCCTAAGTTTTTTGATGAGCCAATAGGTCCGGCGATGGCATATAAGCAGGCGCTTGCTGGAATTGTTGAAATTACTCATACCATAGTGTGCGGGGACAATTTCATTGGTACAAATACAGAAGAAGCGATCGGACGAATACTTGACTTTCTTAGGAATAAAGAATTTGATCTTTTCTTTGCAGGTCCGGCATTTAGAGCAGGACGCTATGGTGTTGCGTGCGGACATGTTTGCAAAGCAGTAAAAGAACAATTCGGTGCTCCGGCGTTTACCTCAATGAATGAAGAAAACCCTGGTATGGAAATGTTTTGTAAAGATGTGCACGTTTTCAAGGGTGGAGCTAGCGCAACGGCAATGAAAAAAGATGTTGCCGCGATTGCCGAATTTACAAAAAAAGTGATTAACGGACAGCCGCTCGGATGTGCGCAGCAAGAAGGGTATTTCGGTAGAGGTGTTCGGTGGGAAGTCTTTCCGGAGCCGCCTGTGCCTGCTGCGGATAGAGTTATTGATTTGCTTCTAAAGAAGATAAATGGCGAGCCATTTGTTTCAGAACTTCCAATTCCTGACATTGACCGTGTGCCAATAGCGCAAGAAATAGTACCGGAAGCACTTAGGGCGATGACTGTTGCACTCATAACCTCCGGAGGGATTGTTCCAGCCGGCAATCCTGACAGGATTCAGTCGGCAAGTGCAACAAAATGGGGCAAGTATGATGTATCGGATATGGAAAGCCTAAAAAGCGGAGAGTTCTTTACAATACATGCCGGTTATGATCCTGCGGCGGGTAATGAAGACCCTAACCGCATCATGCCGCTTGATGTTATGCGAGAATATGAAAAAGAAGGGAAAATTGGCGGAGTTTACAAGTATTTTTACTCCACAGTTGGTACCGGCACAACTCAGGCAGAAGCCGCCAGAATGGGGCGTGAGATTGCTGCTGAACTTAAAAACGAAGGAATCTCAGCGGCCATCCTTACTTCTACTTGAGGCACGTGTACTCGTTGCGGAGCAACGATGACAAAAGAAATTGAAAAAGCCGGAATCACGATTGTTCAAATGGCTAATCTGGTACCTGTTGCACTTACTGTAGGTTCCAACCGAATTGTGCCCACTATTTCCATTCCATATCCGCTGGGAGATCCTGCCACACCATACATGGAACAGTATAATCTACGAAAATCAAGAATAGGTGTTGCGCTTGACGCACTGAGCACACCTATTACTGAACAACATGTATTTAAAGTATAACAAACACATTTACCGCACACCGTTGGTGGCAACTTACGGAAATGCTGCCGACGGGTGCGGTGTAAAATTGATTTGAATTTGAAGGGATGGTCATTAGCATGGGCGAAATTATTTTTTCTGTAGTCATTGGTTGTTGCTTGGTACTATCGGGGATTATCCTGATTGTTTCATCAAACAAGGAATCGAAACGGGAACTAAAAAGATTAGCAGACAAACAAGCAACCCGCCCCCCGGAGGATGCTTCGGGCACAGTTGATGCAACAGAGGTGGTTTAAATGATAGTGTTTGTTGATAAAGGAGGAAGTTCAGTATGACTTGGTTCATCGTTGGTGTTATAGTAAGCTTTCTAATATTTCTTATAGTAGGACTTTTGGCGGGACGCTCTGTAAAAAATGCCGATGACTATTATGTTAATGGACGAAATGCCTCTACACTATTTCTCGCTGGCACATTGTTTGTGTCAATGTTGTCGGTTAATGGATTTACCGGAGACCAGGGTTGGGTCTATAGCGGAAATCTAACGTCCCTATTACTTTTAAATGCAATTTGTGCAATAGGTTATATAGTCGGACCGCTTACATTCGGACGTTATTTGAGACGTACCAAATGCAGAACGATGCCGGAATATTTCGGAACGAGATATAACGATGTCAGAAATCGCAGAGTGTCGGGTGTTATAACGATTGTATCAATCACGGCATATTTGCTTGCAACCTATACAGGAGTATCAATTTTGCTCCAAGAACTCACAGGGCTTCCTTTCTGGGCATGCGTATTTATCGTTTGGGCATGTTCAACCGGATTTACGTTTTATGCAGGATCAAAGGGCGTTATTATTACAGATCTGATAATGTTTTTGGTGTTTATGGGAGGTTCGGTTTTTGTCGGATACTTTATTATTCAGGCACAAGGCGGCCTTGGAGAACTTATTCCAAATCTAATGGCAAACCCATACAAACCCGAAAATCTGCTTGACTTCCACGGAAACATACCCGGGACAGGTGCAACTAACATCTTCGGTTCGATAATGTATTCTGTGACGCTTGGAATTGTGTGGATGGTTGTATTTTCCGTTTCACCGTGGCAGGCAGGCAGAAATCTCATGGCTAAAAACGAGCATGTCATTCTTCGTGCTGGTGCAATTTGTGCGATATTGACTGTAATGTATTTGTTGTTTTTAAGCTTGTCTTCTGTATCTGTTTTAAACATAAATCCGCATTTGGAAGATTCGCAGCGTGTTTTGATTTGGGCTTCAATGAACGTTGTTCCACCATTTTTAGGAGTGCTCTTGCTTTCTGGTATTATGAGCGCAGGATTGTCATCTGACTCTACGTTTTTGTCAGTTATAGGCTTTTCCGTCACAACAGACTTAGTTCAGCGAAAATTTAAGAGTGATAAGCACATGCTTGGACAAAGCCGCATAATTATGCTTGGTGTTGGTGTCATTGCTTTGATTCTGACACTGATGGGTCTTGCAGGGATACGCATTATCGCATGGTTTGCATCGGAGGTTATAGCCTCTTCGTGGCTCGTAGCAGGTATAGGCAGTGTTGTCAGTAAAAAACTTTCTTCAACGGGTGCCAGATGGGCAATGATGTCAGGCTTTATCAGCTTTATGATTACAAGAACTCTGGTAGGACTTGGTATTGAGCCCTTTGCGTCAACTTTTGTATATTTCTTGCACCCATTTTTTATCGGAGTGGGTATGAGCTTGATTTTTGCAATTCTTGGCTCAAAGCTTTATCCTGTCACTGAGCCCGAAAGAAAATTCCATGCTGACATGATGATAATTCCAGACTCTGAAGTAGTTGCAAAGGAATATTCTACGGATAAAGTGTTTGGATACATTCTGATTGTAGCAGGCGTTATTACAACTGCGGTACTCCTGTTTGGTTGGGCGTTACCATTTAATGGGCTTATCTGATTAATCAGATCCAAAATACAAAATCCGAACCCGTGTGTTGTGTGGGTTCGGATTTTTGCGGAAGTGATTGTAATTGTAATAGTTGTTGATTATCTTTACGCTTTTTTCCACTTAACGCCTTGTGGCGTATCTTCGAGCACTATACCCATTTCATTGAGCCGATCGCGAATCTTATCTGCCTGAGCCCAATTTTTCTCGGATCTTGCTGCTTGTCGTGCTTCAATAAGTGCCTCAACCTCAGAGTCTAAATCATCGGACTTTGCATCGAAGGCGTAGAATAAGCCTAAAACACTGTCGAACTCACTTAGTACAGAGAGTACGGCATTAGCAAAATCCTTAGACGGATTGGTAGCCGCGGCAAGGCTATTGCTCTCGCGTATCATTTCGAAAATTACGGCAATAGCGTCGGCGGTGTTAAAGTCATCATCCATTGCCGCTATAAACCTCTCACGATATAGGGGAAGAGAGTCTACAAATGCAGCTTCGCTATCACTCAATCCATCGGCACTGCCATTGTCAGTAATAAATTCGAGTGTGGATTTAGCAGTTGTAAGCCGTTCAAGAGCGGCTTTAGCCTGCATGAGAATTTCGCCTGAGTAGTTGAGCGGGCTTCTATAGTGGCTCATGAGCATGAACATTCTGATGTTCTCGTAACCATAAGCCTCTGCAGCTTCACGTACGGTAAAGAAGTTACCAAGTGACTTTGACATCTTCTTGTTGTCAATGCTTAAAAAACCATTGTGAATCCAATAGCGCACAAATTGCTTGCCACTGCAACCCTCTGATTGAGCAATCTCATTTTCATGATGTGGGAATGTTAAATCTTGCCCACCGCAATGAATGTCTATAGTATCTCCCAGATATTTGCCGGACATTGCAGAGCACTCAATATGCCAGCCTGGGCGCCCATTTCCCCAAGGAGAATCCCAGAAAGGCTCCCCAGGTTTTGCGGCCTTCCAAAGTGCGAAATCCATTGGATTTTCTTTTAGTTCTGCTACATTTATCCTTGCGCCAGCTTGAAGTTCCTCAAGGGGCTGACGTGAGAGTTTGCCATAATCTGCAAACTTTTCGGTTCTATAATAAACGTCACCGTTGGACTCATATGCAAAGCCCTTTTCAATAAGCTTTGAAATCATTGCAATAATTTCATCGACATTTTCGGTAGCTTTAGGGTGAATAGTAGCGTCACGAATACCCAATCCGTGAGCATCAGTAAAATATTCCTCAATATACTTTTCGGCAACATCGGAGCTTGATATCCCCTCTTCATTTGCACGAGTTATTATTTTGTCGTCAATATCAGTGAAGTTTTGAAGAAAAACCACCTCATTGCCGCGATACTCAAAGTAACGCCTCAGAACGTCAAACATAATAGACGGCCTAGCATTTCCAACATGAATGTAGTTGTATACAGTAGGACCGCAGGCATACATTGTCACCTTGCCAGGTTCAAGCGGCACAAATTCATCTTTTTTCATTGTCAAAGTGTTAAAAAGCTTCATAGACTTATCCTCCAATAGGTGTTTGATTATACGGTGCAGGTATTGTTTTTGTCAAGACAACTCGTGATAAAACATCCGTGCCAAGCATAATTTTCTCATGGATTAAAGGCGATCTAACAACAGATTACAATGTCTAATCAAAAAAGTAAAACCCTCTCTCATGGTGAAAGAGGGTTTTTGTCTTAGGTATTGACTTTTAAAGTTATCACACAAAACGGAACATTACGATATTTGATCCGCCGCCGCGAATATCGTATTGGATCGACAGACCTTCCAAGTCATGTCCAGCTCCGAAGGTGTATCGGCCTGATTGATTTGCATTATTACCGGTGAAACGGAATGTGTAGGTTCTTGTTTCCACTTCGCCATTGGCAAGAGTTACGGAAGCAGTAAATGTAACTTCCCAAACATTACCACCAACATTAGCAACTCTTAAGAAAGTAGCGCCGGCAGCATTTACAACGTAATCACCAGGAGCTTCAACTGGGCACAGTATTGCATAGCGATGGATATTTAGCGGAGTTGTTCCGAGAATATAGCCGTCACAGTAACAAAGGGTTGTATTTGCACGAACTTCAAATCTCGCATTGTTGATGATTGTACCTCTATTCATGACCGTTGAGTTGGTGACGTTTTCCACATGCCCATTGTTTACAAACTCGCCGCCAGGAGCGACTGTTATTGTACCGCCGTATGGGCCGCCTTGGTTGTTAACTCTTCCGCCTTCTTCAACGATAAGCGTACCGTTTATGACAAGCTCGGCAGCGCCTTGGATATTTAATCTAGTGCGTACAATAAGTGTCCTTCCAGCAGGAACGACAAACTGACTGTGGTGTAGGAATATTCCAAGGTTACCCGGAGTTGCGACAATAGCATCACCCTCAGCGAGCAGCGCTCTAAGGTGTTCGGGGTTTGAGCCTGTAAACACAGGCGGCTCTTCAGACAGCTGCGCTGCCATTGCAGACATTGGGAAAATGCTGAGTATCATCACCAAAGCCAAAAGCAATGAAAGCCTTTTTGTTTTTAATTTACTCATAAAATTTCTCCTTAAAATATTTCGAATCTGTTAAATTCGACACTTCTACTCTAATGTATTTGGATCGCAAATGTCAAGTATTATTTGTGTCAAAGTATTGAGAAAATATCATAGTGCAAAAACATCGTTTAATTTTACAAGTTACATTGAGAAAAATTCAATTTTTCTAATCTGGGGAAAATTTCCCATTACAGCTGAATATGTGATTGCTATTTAATGGTTTTTGGCAACCACTGTATAAATCGAAACTAGGCACCGGTTAGTTTCGGCAATATAATTCCAATAGCTTTCGTCATTGTACCTAAAAGCATGCGTTAATTTTATGAAAATTTGCATCTTTCGGCAGAAATTGTATATGTCTATATGCCTTATTCGGATATATAATTATGCATGATTAAAATTTTTATTAGAAAAAGGAGGAAAAAATGAGAAGAGGACAGGTAAAACTAGGGTTAAAGCGAATCATGGTAACATTTATCGCCTTTGTGATGGTCTTTGGCAGCTTCCCTTCGGGAGTATATGCAACAGAGACACTTTCTGCACAAACAGAGACATTTCACATCCCAGCGTCCGGTTACGCTAACATCGGACAAGGTGACATTGTTGCAGGCGTAATTCGTGCCGGTACCGGCGGAGGCAATGATGGCCGAGGAGGTGCAGGGTTTCTTGCAAACACCGCATCATATTGGTCTGGCATCAATAATGGCAACACAGGTGTTGTCGGGACGGGCCGCTCGGCATTTTTCCGTGTAGTTATTCCCGAACACATAAACCCAATGGAAATCACAAGCATGCAGCTTGCCTTCAACATCAGAGATACACATAACCAAGCGCCATACTCTCTGTCACTGTTTAGTCTTGAAAATGCATTGCCAGAAAATCTGCGTGCTTACCACAACATTTGGGGAGCAAATGCAGCTCCAATTAAAGCCAGATATCCTGGCAGAGCACACATAGCCACATCAAATCTTATAACAGTAGCCGGCGGTGCAGCATCCGGTTTGTCTGTGACATTTGATGTGTCAGATTATTTCTGGAACAATCCTGCACGAGTGTTTGAATTTACGATGTTAGCAGACTCACAAATGCTTGGGCTGCACGACTCTACAGCACCTGCGCATCTTGCGCCGCGTGTTATAGTAACAACGAATGAACCAGTCAGAAGTCTTACAGCTTCTGATAGTGCTGGTTCAGTTGCGATGGCATTTAACGCAACGGAAATGACATTTTCCGGTACTACATATGACAGCGCTGTGAGCCTTACTGTTGTATCCGGTTTGCGCGACTATGAATCTATCACAATCGGTGGAATCAGTTATGCCAGTGGGCAAGCAACAGCTCCGATTGCACTGGACTTTGGGGTAAATAATATCCCTGTTGTTGTTACAACCGCCGGTGGAGGAGTTTCCCAGTTTACTGTTATAGCTACCAGAGTTGATCCGCGCGTACCGTTACATGCACAGCTAGACACTCTGGTGGCGCGACGTAGTAACCTACTTGCCGACATTGATCGACGCGGCGGTACACTTGTTGTTGACACCGTAAATCCGGTTAACACAATTATTTATCTTGATGAAATGATTGCAGACACACGTGAAATGATTGACGGAGTGACAGATGTTTCAGATCCGACTATTGATGCAGTCCGTGATAACTTCATTATTCTTGACCGTATCATCGGATATCGTCTGCGTAGGACATTTGTATATGATGCATTTTTTGGTATAGAAGGTTTCCATAGCTTTAACTACCACTTCAGAGCGTATGGTGCATTACCGCCTGGCGGTCAGACGACTGTTCCAATGAATGACTGGCGAGACAACCAAGGGCGCCTCATCCAGTCTCATGGTGGTCAAGTTCAGCGTCTGCGTGGATTTTGGGCTTTGAGCACACCGGAAATAGGTGTGGACACCATCATTGTACCTGCCGATGAAAATACAGGTACTGATGATTGGTGGGTATGGGTTGGCGAAGATAAAACCCGCAGTGCTAGGCCCGTAGACGGCATAACTGCCTATGTATCACGCGACTTACTCAACTGGATATTCATGGGTGTTATAATGCATCCGCATGATGTGGTACCTGTGCGCTCCACACAAGTAGATAACATTGCAGATGCAGCACACGGCACCGATGGCGCATATTTTATATGGGATCGCATCGGAGGCGGTCAAGAACGCAGCCGTGACATCACGGGGCCGGCATCAGTATCAGATCCGCTTTGGGGCTTTGAGTTGCATATGGAAAACCTCAATCTTATGATTGAGTGGGCAGGTATGCAATCTCCGGGCATTGACTCTGTGGGGAATGAAGTCACGCAAAATGATATCAGCAGGGCGGCTGGATTTTTGCTGGCTTACCGCAGAGCGGATAATCCCAATGAGTTTTATATGGATGAACTGAAGTTGGCTTTCGAAAATCTCTTCACTCACTATAACATCATTGAACGTCCTAAAATGCTATTTAATGAAGTTACCGAGCAATATGTAATCGTATTTCACGCAGATGGTCCTTCTGATCTCAACATATCACGCTGGTTGCGCGCTGTTGAAGATAGCGGCGATATCCTGCGTATGGATAGCAGCCGTTACACACGTGCGCTGGTTGGATTTGCAGTTTCTGATAGTCCCTTTGGTCCATTTAGACTTGTAAATGTCTCCCGTGGAAACTGGCTGCAAACGACAATGAATAGTATCGGCGGAAGTAATCATGCACTTAACATTCAGCGTCAAGGCGAAGCACGCGATATGACAGCATTTTCAACTATCGGTGAACTGCTTGATAATCGAGGCAACCCTGTAATTGAAAACGGTGAAGCTGTACGCGGACAGGTAGCATATGTTGTTTATTCCAGTGAAATGAATCAGCACACCTACATAAGCCGTCTTGCACCTTGCTTTACACGTATGGCAGCTCCGCAAATACCGTTTGTGTCCAGAGATAATAACCTTGACACAAACTATGCAGATGAGCTTGTTCACGGTCGTCATTTCCAGCAACGTGTATTCACAGGCGTTCCGCCTCAAGAAGCACAAGCTGTCTTCAGTTTTGAGGACACATACTACATGATAAACTCCGGTACTCATGGTTGGGGAGTATTTGGACCGGGCGCGCGGCACTATAATTTCCGTACGGATAGTGTTCTTTCTACGTGGCAATATACAGGGAACCCAGTCCTGTCAGGTTCAGATACAAGACTGGGTGCGACATTTGGTTTGCAGAGTACATATGTTTTCCCATATGACCCGGTAAATGGTTTATTCATTTTCATGGGTAACCGTTGGGTTGTTGACGATGCTCCTAATGCGCCTATACATCAATACCCGCTGCCATCCGGTGGCTCAGCGGCACCATTTTCAACACATATTTGGATTCCTGTACAGCTCAATCCGGATACTGGAACCTTTAACGTTATTAATATGTCCGATTGGACACTGGAAGACCTACGCTTGTTGGGCAGAGCACCACTGATCGTGCAAAACGTTATTGCAATTGACGCGGAAGCGGATCTTCCGGAAACAATTGAAATAGAAGGCAACGAACTTGATGTCACATGGAGTGCACAAGCTCACAGCGATGCTGCGACCTATGCCTATTATGTGCCATTTAGCGCCACGGGTATCATTACATATACAGGCAGAAGTTTCTCCATCCAAGTAATACGTATACCATTAGATACAGTATACTTTATTGACTCCATTGGAGAGAGTACTCTTGAAGAAGTCGGAGGCTCTACAAGAACGTTTGATGCAGTAGCAGGTCTGTTAGGTGAAAATCTCATAAATGAAGCACCTGATCAAGCAATGGATGCACAATATGGGACATGGGGACATGGTTTTACAAGCGGCTCAAGGGGAGTTGCAACAGTAGGTACAAATGTCTGGAACTATGGTCACTGGGGAGATGCTAATGCTGAGTGGCAAGTGAGATATTACTTAACGCTGCCACCCGGTACATACCGCATTACATCTGGGCATCAAGAATGGTGGAACACAGCCACAGCTCGTCACCTAAGTGCAACAGTTGAATTAGCTGACAATGAAATCATTTCTTTGTCTCCGGAAAGCATAACCTTTGCGGCAGGAGCCGCTGCACAATTCACAACTGGTATATTTACTGGTGAATTTACCATCTACGAGGAAACAACTGTTATATATCGTGTGAATTCTATCAACCGTCCAGCTAATCCACAAGGCGCAGTTATTTCATGGCTTGCAGTGGGACAGCTTGAAGCATTCGATGAAAAATGTGATGAAGATTGTGAGTGCGGTGGGCTTTGTGATGATGTAAACTGCACATGTACACCGGAACCCAAAGCACCGGTGGTCTTTAGTGGTAGTAATCCCAATATGCTCAAAGCACTCTTAAGTGAAGGTGATGTTGAACTTCAAACTGCCGGCAATTTGGGAATCTTTACGCACCACAGTCCGTTTGTTATACCAGCAGGCAGGACACTGACTGTAACTAGTACTCTGAATGTACAAGGCAATGCCGAACTTCATATATATGGTACACTTGTAGTGCGAGAAAACGGCAGAGTTAACAATCAGGGTGGCAACGGGGGAACGATAGTGATAAAGGCTGGCGGTGAGCTTGAAAACAATGGTCACGTCGAAAATGTCACAAACTCAGCGGTAGTAAACTACGGCACAATCGTAAACAATGCGAGATTTGAAGTTCGCGCGAATACAAGTCTGCATAACTGCGGTTTGGTCATAGGAACAACTCCGTTAAGAATCCACCGCGATGCCACTATCGTTATCTGTGCTTACTGTGCAGAGCTTCCGGAATAGCACATTAAAACGCATAAAGTACTAAAGGGCACCTCTAAAAACTCACTGCTAAACCCCAGCAATCTGCCAGAAACAGAGTTTTAGAGATACCCTGAAACAAAAAAGGCTGAATCAAAACTAAATACACTAGAAGAGGCTTGCGCAAAAAAAATCGACCGCGCCTGCAAAGAATCCGTGTATTTCATCAGTTTTGGTTCAGTCTTTTTTGCCCTCACTATACAATGTACAACACGCCTAAAACTCCGAAAAAAAGCTTCTTCTCTTCATATCGGATGTTTTGCAGGTGGCGAAGGGTTGTCCGCTAATATATCAATCGCACTCTTGAATGCTGTGCGAAAACCTTTGTCTTTTAACTTTTTGAAATATAGTTCGGCTAATTTGGAGTAGCTGATATCATACATCATCGCTATAACCAAACAGAACACGCAGTCAAACGCCATGCCACAAACATGCATTCAACACAGGATAATCAACTATTATCGTTTATTCACTTAACGCTCATAATAGGAGAAGTTACATATGATGTTACAGGAAAATTCAACGGGGAAACCCCTTGCAGATGCTAACTGGTTAGCTAATCACCATAGAGCAAAATTGCCAGAGCGAACAGCTTTTGCCAAGAGAATAGCGAATATCAAACCTAAAAGCGTGGTGGATTTAGGCTGTGCCTCAGGACTGTGGCTTGAACTCCTTGACAAATTCCTCCCACCTGAATGTGAATTTATAGGAATTGACAGCGATGGCGAATTACTAAATATAGCTACTCAAAGGAGTTCTTTGTGGAAACGCAAATCGTCATTTACCCAACTAGACTTGGAGCAAGAGACCTATAAAATCCCTTCAAGTGACTTAACTTTGGCTTTTAATATCTTCTCATATATTAAAGATCTTGATTCATTTGTAAATGCTTTATCAAAGAGAACTCCACGTGGAACACTTGCCGTTAGGCAATATGACGGAGCTTCGATTCGCTTTGGATCTATGCCAACATCAAAACGACAGGAAATAGAGACTGAACTTCGTATTGCAACGGAGAATAGCCAAAGGTTTCATCACTATGACCTTGACCGAACATTTAATGCCGTACGTAATTCCCCATATGCACAGTGCCTTTGTGAGTTTGAGTTGTTTGAGCGTTCAAGCCCGTTTCCTATTGAATTTTTACCATACTACAAAGAATCTTTACATTGGACTGGTAAATTGCTATCAGAAAAAACTTCTGCTTATCTTATGAGGTGGATAGATGACGATCCTCTCATGTTGCATAGGTACTTTTATGAGGTTGACTTGGTCGTCTTGCTGTCATAGTCTTGGACTGCAACTCTTCCTAACCCTCTAAACTGCGCAGCAAACATAGTGAAAATTTCACGGTCTCTTGATAGAAGCACGACTGGATCTTGGGGTATATCTCGAAAATCCCAATTAAATAGAACCTCAGATGTTCCATCTTTGTAGGTCAATAACACAAAGCCTATTTGAGGTTCAACCTGTTTTATTAGTTTGAACGAATAACTACCTAGATTTTTATTTTCCTTTATATTATTCTCAATTCTCCTAAATCGTTCTATTGCTGTCGAATCTCCAATATCATTCCATCGGAGCCCCTGCTCTACATGACGTGCAATTTTTAAAGCTGATTGTTGATATGTGCGGTTGTCATATAGGCGATCATTTGACTGTTCATTTTCGTCATCAAAGTTAAACGAGGTGTTTTGTACATATTCTAAAACCGGCAATCTATGCATAATATATTCCCACGCCTTTTTTGGTGTTCCAATTTTTGTGACATGTAAATAATTTCGTATAGCTTCATGCACCCTATCGGAATCCAAAGATACTTTTTCAACTTCTCTAAACGTGGCGATAATATGGCTTATTATAAGGATTATCACTGAGAGCAAAAACGCTGGTATTGCGGCCAGCGAATACTGGTATTGAAAAGGGTTTAGAAAGTACGTCAATACAAATGCTACGAGAGATAGCACGGGTCCTATTATAATATAAATCCAATTAGATTTACGACGTGCAGATTTTTTCATTAGCGCTCCTTTTACTGCCGACAAGGCTAACTTTGTAATCAATTTATTCGACAGGTGATAAACGATAATAGTTGATTATCCTGTGTTGCCATTATAGCACACGATTCCCCAGTTTCCCATATATTTCTACATCTACTCAAACGCAAACTTATTTCTCGGATGCTTCAAGGTTAATATTTTCCGCTGTTTTCGCGCTGTTACCTGTGTGTATATCTGTGTTGTTTTAATCGAGCTGTGACCAAGCATTTGCTGTATATAGCGGATATCCACGTCTTCTTCAAGCAGTAACGTTGCAAATGAATGCCGAAACATATGAGGTGTGACATGAAGTGCAACACCTGCTTCAACATAAAGGTTTCGGATCAAAGATCGCACTGACTGCTCTGAAAGGCGTGCTCGAAGCCTATTTACAAAAAAATAGCCCGTCTCGTCGATCACTGTAATATTCGACTCCCTATATTGTCGTAGTGCCCCCAACACCTCGCGATTTCCGATCTGGAGCACACGCTCTTTCGCGCCTTTCCCCATAATTCGGATATTACCATCACCTAAGTGGATATCATCTGCTCCAATGGAACAGAGCTCCGATACCCGTACCCCTGTTGCAAATAGGAGCTCTATAACGGCAATATTTCTAAGCGCAGTTTGGATTTCATGTGAAGTCCTAGCCTGATATCGCCTTTTGTAAGCAACTGCCAATATTTTCTTGATGGTACTTAATGGAACAGTTCTGGGCAAATTTTGAGGCTCTTGAAACTTCGTCGTAACTCTTGCCATCGGATCTGTCTGGACTATTTCTTCAAACTCTAAATATCTGAAAAACGCCTTGATGCTGGCGATTTTTCGTTTCACAGTCTTGGGTCGGAATGTCTTGTGTAGATAAGTAATATAGCTCGTTATTTCAGATTTTGCTATACAGTTGTCGGCATGCTCTATGCGCTGTTGAAATTGCTTCAGATCTATTGCGTAGGCCTTTATTGTGTCCTTGCTCAATTTTTTCTGATATTTACAGTGTTCCAAATATGTTGTAATTTCTTTACCTAGTATCATCTCTTCAAGTACCCCCATAAAATAATATAATCCAATTTATTGCATAGAAGGTAATTTTGTCTATACTTTTGAAAAGCACACCTCTTTTGAAGATCAAGCGAGGTGTGTCTGAAGTACAATATAGGATGCCATGTATGTGCACGATACCGCTGGTCATGATTCTTTTATATACATAGCAGTTTTCAAGCTAAGAAGCATTCGACAAAACATCCACTTGCTAAACTCTAACAATTCGGCTATACTATGATTATGGTCAGATATTAGCCGAAAGCAGGTGCGCCGTATGTCATACATCAAACGCGACATGGAAGAAACTTTTTTGCGGGTATCGAACTTTTTCAAAGTCGTTCTAGTCACGGGTCCGCGGCAAGTAGGAAAAACAACCATGATGAAGAAGTTGATGGAGGGTACAGATCGCAAGTATGTGACACTGGATGATATTCCTATGCGGACTCTAGCGAAATCTGATCCGGAAACATTTATAAAAACCTTTGCACCACCTGTGTTCATTGATGAGGTGCAATACGCCCCAGAGCTATTTAGCTATATCAAAATACAGGTAGATGAGCGTCAGAAAAAAGGAGATTTCTGGCTGTCTGGATCACAGGTTTTCCGTCTGATGCGTGGTGTGAGCGAAAGTCTCGCAGGGCGTGTTGGATTGCTTGATTTATTCCCATTATCCCAAAACGAGATTTATAATCACAAGCCCTCCAAGCCCCTTGTAGCCGATTTTGATGCCTTACAAGAGCGGGTACGTGGAATCCCGGACGCTTCTCCTGTGGATATTTTTACACGAATTTATAATGGAGGAATGCCACAGACTATTGCCGGTGGTATTGAGAGCCGAGATCGATTTTATGAGAGTTATATTCGCACCTATTTGGAGCGTGATGTGCGCGATCTGTCAGGTGATATTGATGTTTTGAAATTCCATCGCTTTATGGTGGCGGTAGCGGCACGTGCAGCACAACTGGTGAATTTCAAAGCGATTGCAGACGATGCAGAAATAGATCAAGCAACCGTAAAAAACTGGCTTAATATTTTGGAAACACTAGGACTAATCTTCTATTTGCACCCCTACTCAAACAACCTACTCAAGCGCACAATTAAGTCACCCAAGCTATATTTCTATGACAGCGGTCTTGTGGCACATCTCGCACGCTGGAACAGCGTGGAGGCTTTAATGAATGGTGCACAAAGTGGTGCGATCTTAGAAAACTTTGTAGTATCTGAAGTGACCAAGGGATACTACAACAACGGAAAGACGCCGTACTTGCACTATTTCAGAGACAAAGATAATAAAGAAATTGATCTGCTATGGGAAGAGGCCGGAACACTCTACCCCTTTGAGATCAAGCAAACTTCTAATCCCGACATACGGCTTACGAAAGTGTTCCGTCAGCTCGAAAAAAGTGGAAAGCCCTTGGGCAAAGGTGGCGTAATTTGCATGTATCCTGATTTTTTACCCCTAGATCGAGATAATTATATTATCCCCATTCGCTCTGTATAGAGGTAGGTTTTCCGGAATCTGAAAACTCGTTCTCAAACAGGATGTCCACCCCGATTATCTGGCAGGAATTTGTGATAATAAAGCTGACAAAATTGAAGATGCCTATTTACGTGCGCTCTCTAATTCTTTCATAAAACCTGAAAAATATTCATATATTTTAAAGGCAAAAAGCGATATTGGCTATAAAACTTATTTTGAAAATATTCTTACTATGAACGACATTTCTATGGAGCTTTTCAAAAGACTCACACCAGAAGAACGTATATTGTTCCGTCAAGAAATGGTTGTAGCCATTTTACAAGTCATTGCAAATCATTTTACACATGATTCATTAGGTAACGACTTAAAAGAGCAACTGTCATACTGTGAATCGTTTGTTGGAGATTTTGACCCATTCTCATATTTTGCAGAACTGGAGGGAGTTGGTTTGCCGGAAAATGACCTTGTCTACTTTAATGATGATGACGGCATGACCGAATCCGAGCAAAGACTACATGAAAAGTATGCAGATTTGAAAGAAAACTGATTACATTGGCGTGCTAAAAAATCCACGTTTGCGGTATCAATCGCTCTCGTGGAATTGTTCTAGGGCGGCAGGGGATATTTTGCTCCAATCAAACTTGATGCAATCAATTAGTGTTTGTCGCATTTTTTTATTGAACATAACAGGTGGCAAGCGATGTTCAAATAAAGCACCATTAATATAACGGAATTGCTCGAGTTCGTCTGTCAGCATAGGACGCTTTGCCCGAAGTTCTTCTGATGTATTTAGGACTTCAAAAAGGTCGGTAATGCGATGGGCCAAATCAGAACCGCCTGGCTGAGATTATTCTATGTAATCAAGAAAGCTGTATTGGGAGAATATGCCTGTGTCATCAGCGAACATGCAAAACAAAAGCCTGACAGGATAGGCCTCCAAATCATTGCCATCATAACCAAAGTCTTTGAGGGCATCGTGGAGTTTTGCCATTTTTTTTTGGCAGCTTTCACACTAACTTCTATTTGATTTTCATGGGTGCGTTCTGCCATTTCTTTGAAAATGCTACAGCATTACCTTGAATATCATCCCATGAAAGTTGCATATAGTCACCAGTTTTATGAGTTTCTTGATTTGTCAGAATTGTAAGTTTTTTCACTCGTTATCGTACCATGATATTTCTTTAAATTCAAGAGATGTGTAAAGGTTTTGGCTTGATTTTTGTGCAGGTCTGTGACGTAAAATGAGCATGAAAATTAATTTGGTTTGCTCATTCTTGTGGTTGCTACTTGGTGGTGGTATAATGATGGCGTGGAGGGGTTACACGATGTCATCT
>Ga0209755_10002546_pt1 | contig 24882 bp, 15 predicted proteins | sample TergutCo191P1_FD_187301 | JGI IMG/M metagenome (GOLD analysis project Ga0209755, IMG submission 187301) | Cornitermes sp. P1 segment gut microbial communities from Petit-Saut dam, French Guiana - Co191P1 (SPAdes) (version 2) | ecosystem: Host-associated > Arthropoda: Insects > Digestive system...
TTCTGTTCGTCCATTGTTAGCACCTTTCTCTTGCCTCCTGTTTGGTCTTTTTTCCTCACAGTTTATCGGCTTTTTAGTGCTACACTTTTTTCTTTGTTTTTGCTACATTTCCATTTTACAAAAAACACACTAAGCCCGAACAATCAAAGCCCTGTTCCGGATTTGAGCCGCCCCAAACATACTTGATGCCCAGCAAACGCTCGGCTTCTGTAATCAAAGCGGCAAATCGTTCATCATCTACCGGAGCGCCCGGAAAGCCGAAATCTAACTCATCTGCGCTGTTTCTGCTAATCAAAGCAAAGAAAAGGGGATTGAGCCGGCGGCCATTTTTTATGACTTCAAAATGGAGATGAGGTCCCGTACTTTGTCCTGTATTGCCTACTGTAGCAATAACATCCCCAGCTTCCACAATCTGACCCGTGCTGACAAAAAGAGCATCACAGTGAGCATAGACAGTTACAATACCTTCTCCATTGTCAATAAAAACCACTAAGCCGTAGTCCCCCATATCCCCGGCAAAAGTGACGATACCACCATGAGCCGCTAATATCTCCGTTCCGACAGGAAGTGCAATATCAACTCCCCAGTGGCGCTCTTTTTCGCCGGTGAATGGATTTATACGCCAACCGTAAGGACTGCTGACAAAGGGTAGCCAATCAAAATCAAAGGGGCTTAGCACAATCTGCCTAAGACCACGCTCTAAGGTAAGCAAAGAAAAGTGCCGAAGCTGTTCGTATTCCATACGGCTTTTGAGAATCTCTATGAAAGGTTGTGCCGTCAATATGATGTTGAGTATATGCCATTCGTACTCCACTTCCACGGTGTAGCTGTAGCTATACTCGTTTCCTTCATCATCAATGCCGGTTCCTTCCCGTGTTTCTATCCGTGTCCGTATTTCCATTTCTTCTCTAAATTCAAGCTGATAATGCTCCTCGAAAATTTCTCTGATGGTATTTTCTACCTCCGTAAAGGTAAAATCCCAATAAACAGCCGTAAGGAATGATATTAGAAGAAAAGGATTGTGGCCGATTGCATCAATCTCATAGCGGTATTCATCAAAGCCCGGTCTAACTGCTTCTATACTATTGATGAGAATCTGCAAATCAGTTTCAAGCTCGGAATAGAGAAGTGCCGCATCATCGATGTCCTCATCGTTTGCATGATAGCTCATGGCAACAAATGTCTGCCCTATGCCAGAAGCAATACCATGACAAGATGAAACCATGCCAAATATAAGAAATAGCACAAGTAAGGGAATAGCAAGCACCGCCCATGCCTTGGGATTTCTTTTAATAAGCATTGTTACTAACTTATTTACTGCTTTTTGTGTAACAGAAGATGTAGCCTTAATAAAAGTTCCTCTGCGCTTGGCTTCCCTGACAGTTTTGGCATACTCTCGTTTTATGCGGCGCTTTTGTATAATTCGAACTAATGGCTTTTTTGCTAATTTAGGGTTATCGTGTAGAGTCTTGCGGTACGAAGCCTTGACAGCCAGCTTTGAGGTTTTCTTTTGTAGTTTATTAATTTTGCGATAGGAAGCAGTTTTGTGGCGGCGGTAAGCATAACGAAGGCCGCCCTCGGTGAGCAATTCACCTTTATGGGCGGCCTTTACGCCGACATTCTCCTCTTGAACCTGAAAAATCTTCGTGTGTGCAAAACCTACAACAGTATTTGCGGCAGTTTTTATAGGCCGAGTAACGATAGAGCCACGCAAATGCTTATGTTGCGGTTTAGCTTCTTGCTCAAACCGCAGGCGTGGCTTCATTTTCCCTTTTTCTGCATCAAATTCCTTATTAGTGCGAAGTACCCTTTTTGATGGGAGTTTACCCTGTGCGGTTTGCAATTTCCTAGATGAACGCTCAAGCTTGCGTTCTGCTTTTTCTAATTTTTTTCTCAACTTGGAGCGATCAATGGGATTCCTAACATCAGATGAACTGGTACGATCCGATGAAGGGTGGTAATTGCTTGCATCATCAGAGTTAAATTTGCAGCTCTTTGTCGCAAGCGAAGTAATAGGCGTAGGAGATGTGTGTTTATGACTTGGTCGCCCTCGTTTCTGCTTTAAGACTGAGGGTCGTTTGTGAGAGAGTACATTATCTTTTGTCAAAGTGTCGCTACGCGGTGGCTTTACGGTTTGCCTGTCCTCATGAGAAAACATGTCGGTAGATTTATCGTTTAACGACTGTGGCTCGGCTGATTGGGAAGAAGAGTCATCAAAAACGGAAGCCGAACCCTGTGTAGAAAGATTCGGCTGTCCGGCATCAATGGTTAGTGTATTTGTTGATATAACTTCCTCATTATGAGCATCATCTGCTTCTGGCGTATGCTCCGAAAATTTCTGCGCTTGTGCTTTTTTATAACGAGATAAGCTATCGTCAACAGATCGGGATACACTGCGAGGATTACGCCCCAGTTCTTGCTTGTGTTGATCATCACGAAGGTCTAAGCCATCTGCACCAATATCCGAGTCGGATATACTATCGTTAGGCTCAAGCAAGTCACCAACAAGCGGCTTCCTTGCAGAGCGTTTACGCAGACTACGTTTTTTTCCTCGTTCTCGTGGCATTGTAAGTGATCACCCCCTTTATAATTCTTGATAACAAATATGTCATATACTACCTCCTTCGCTGATAAAAACCCTACCGTACCGCGCGTATACCTCATAACCCACAATCTGAAATCGCAACTCACCTAAATAAACCTTGTTTCATATGCTGTATATAGGATGTCTATTAAGGAAGTGTAAAATATGGCTACAGGGTTGATAGCACAGATTGCAAGTAGTGACTCAAGACCGATTACTAACGTGCATATAAGCATAAATGACTTAAACAATAACTTGCTTTATATTGGGCAAACAAACGCAACCGGCACTGCGGAATTAAAAGTAATAGAAATATCTGATGTTTGGCCGCCATATCCCGGCGTAGTTTTGCGACGTGGAATGACCGGGCCAAGTATCAGACAGATTCAAGGACGGTTAAACGAATTAGGGGCAAATCCTCGGCTTACAACGGATGGTGTGTTTGGGCCGATAACCGAAGCGGCGGTTATTGCTTTTCAGAGAGCCAACGGTTTAGTGCCTGATGGCATTGTCGGACAAAATACATGGAATGTACTATTTTCACCCCAAGCACCGCCGCCACCGCCTTCTGTTTGGCCGCCGTATCCAGGTGTAATTTTGCGGCGCGGAATGATAGGACCGAGTATCAGACAAGTTCAAGAGCGACTTAATGAATTGGGAGCAAATCCCCAACTTGCAACAGACGGTGTATTTGGGTCGATAACCGAAGCGGCAGTTATTGCTTTTCAACGAGCCAACGGTTTAGTACCTGACGGCATTGTCGGACAAAATACATGGAATGTACTATTTTCACTCCAAGCACCACCGCAACCGATTCCACCTTCTGTGAAAACAATAGTAATCGACCCCGGACACGGCGGTAATGATTTTGGCGCAGTGTTCGGAGGCCGAAGGGAATCGGATGATGTTCTTAGGCTTTCCCTCGCAGTGCGGAATTTACTGCAAGCACAAGGACAAAGAGTTATTATGACCAGAACTTCGGACGTTTTTGTTACACTTGGCGAAAGAAGCGAAATATCAAACCGAAATAATGCAGATTTATTTGTTTCAATTCACAGAAATGCAAGCGTAAAAACCTCCGCAAACGGTGTTGATAATTTCGTTTTTACAACTGCGCCTGATAACACTGTTCAATATGCGTTTGATGTGCTTGACGAAGTGGTTGATGCAGGCGTACAAAATAACCGTGGTGTTATGCGTTCTAACTTTGCGGTATTAAGAAACACACATGCCCCATCTATGCTACTGGAGATGGGTTTCATTACAAATGTGCGTGACAATCAACTTTTCGACCAAAACTTTAACGCATATGCATCAGCCATTGCACGAGGGATAATGAACGCATTGAATGGAACTTCCCCTTCATATACTCTTTACACTGTTATGCCCGGCGATAATTTGTGGTCGATTGCCCAAAGGTTTGGAACAACGCAGGCCGCCATAATGCAATTAAACAAACTAACTTCAAATGCTATAAGCGTAGGGCAAGTATTGAGGATTCCCTGATAAGTAATACTGAAAGAAATTTGCGGGCGTTTTGCTATGGTTTGTAATCCTAATCATAACAACGCCCGCATTCTTCATTGCCAAATATGCATATTACCCTATTTCCGCGTTATCGGAAGGGCGAGTCGTGAGCAAGCGATATAGCTCTGTATCCTTCGGAAATCTGTCTGAGAATGGGATTATTGTGTCGCCGTAAAACAAAAGACCCTCGCCTGTATACTGCCAACGTGGGTTAAGAAAACCCACAAATAATCTAATGGCGGCTGGTTCATTTGTGGCAGAATGTCAGGCTTGTCCGAGAGGGAGGCGGTGTAGTCACAGGCAAAAAAAGAAAGGCTACCTCAAAACTTTTTTCCATCTTTTTGGATGATGAAAGTTTCGTGGTAGCCTATTATTTTTTATAATAGCTAATATCGGAAGCCGCTTCCGATATTAGGATTACTACATGTTATCATGTTGCTTGAGCTTCGTGTATTTAGAAAAAGCCTCCATAGCAAAAAACTTAGCATGGAGTGTATGCCGACTACTATGCGTATATTTATTTATGATTTCTAAAAGTTGATCTTCTGATTCAATATTAAGGATTTTAATCAAAAATAAACTGTCTTGCATATCTTTAGATGGTGCTGGCCTTGCAGATACCAATTTCATAGCAAGCAAACTTTCAGCGTCTAGGCTTGATACTGTTAAATGTGAATACTCCAAAAATGTAGAAAACTTCATCTTGTCCGTCATAAAGCCTTTAACAGCATCGTTTAGCCAATCATCATCAATGCCATTCGCCTGAGCCACATCTTTAATTATTTTACGCATATCTTCTTTTGGCTCAAAAATTGCATCAATATCGTATGTTGAGTTTCTTGCTTGAAAAACTAATGTCAATGCTGCTCCACCAGCTATCAAAATTTCGCCGTGCTTATCTGCTACTGCAAGGTGTTCATTTATTTCTTCAAAGTAATGTAGCATATCTTCTCTTTTTAACTCATCCATATTTTATACTCTCTCAATAACATTTGCTCCATAAAAAATGTTCCGTATTGCAAATTCTCTAGGGGTTGTTTCTGCCAAAAAACGCTGATACTCCGCATTAACTGTATCGTGGGCATATACGGGGTATGGCATTATATAGCTGGGATCATTCGCCCAAGAAGGGAGAGTTAAGCCATATTCATTCGATAGTTTGTGAACGATACATGCCAAAAGGCAGAGATTTATTTCGTCAATATACTCACCAATTGGCTCATCTTCTATCAAAGAATACTTATCATCACACTTTTTAAAATCATCTAAAAATGTGCTGACTGCAAGCATAAAATCATGATGGTTTACAACATCAGTTAATTTCATTCTTGATCTCTCCATTGCGCATATACCTCCTATCCGTAGCGGTTACGCTTTTTATATCTGTAAATTACTATACCCTAGAATGCGTTTAAGTTCAATTATAAGATTCATAGTCGTCTAATATCGGAAGCGGCTTCCGATATTATCTCACCATTCACCAGTCATTCTACCATGCTTGATATACTGCTCAATATCCTTCACACTACGTCCGGCTTTTTTGTTCTTAATAGCTTCTTCTGCAATAAGAATTACATCCTTCTCACTATAGCCCTCAGTCTTATGCATACGACCAAGTTGATTTAAAATGCTACGACATTGATATTCGTCACTGCAAATTAACTCTAAATCTTCTAACTTGGGGTCAGCTTCCGATAAAATAATGCCAGCAGTGAGCGTATAAGCTAAGTCTGCTATCGAACGCTTTGACCTAAATTTCTTTCCGTTTTTAAGGAGTTTCTCATATGTTTCAGCACTTTCGCCAGCTATCATTTCTGTAACACTTGGACGACCTCTGCCACGTTTCTTTTCCATGTTCATTCATCATCCCTTCTTAGAATTACGTGCTTTCCTAACCCTACCTTGTTCAAGCCATGCCACAAATTCATCAAAAGATAGCTCCCCTGCCAAGCACTCATCCCGCTTTGTTGCGGCTTCTTTTGTCCATGCAAAAAATGCTTCATTCGTCATATTCCCAGTTCGGGTACGGGAGTTAAACCGCCTGTACGCCTTCTTATGGGCATCCAGTATGGGGCTAGACGCAATCTTCTTCTCATATCGCAAGGTAGCCCCAATTTCAGAGCATTTCCTTGAGCCTTTGCCCCATATGCGGTCGCAGTATTCGGTATCTATCCGGCGGCGTGGGATAAAGAATTGCTCACAGTTTTTACATTTCTTTATAAAAATATCATGCTCAATCATCTTGATAAATTCAAAGCGGAGCAGACTCTTTACGCTGTCTATTTCAAATAATAATGCTATTTCCCTATCTTTTGTCATTCCGTAAAACGCTCGGAAAGGATGCTCGATAAAATGGTAATGCTCTGTATGCGCCATGTTCAGTTCTTCCATTATATACAGATATTCCATTGATGAGCTTTTTGGGGCTTTAATGCTCTGGCGTATCAATATCAAGGCTTCAATAAAATATTTTGTGGCTTCTTGGGCTTGTTTTAGATCAGCAGATAAGAGTGCCACAACATCTAATGCGGCTCGGTAAAGTTGCTTTTCTTTGTCTGGATAGGGCTGTTTGCTAGGCCAGCTAATATCCCATACCCAACTTAGGCGCTCTCTTGCCTCTGGGATTTTATCGGAAAGTTTTTCAATAGCCACCTGTGGAGAGTCGATGAAGGTGAAAACAAAATCCATCAGAATTTGGCTGTAGAAAGATAAATATATTTCCCCTCGTTGCTGCTGGTCGCTAATGACCTCATTTAAGCTGTTCTTAAATTCGGGGCTTTTAGCGGCCCAATGAGCATATTCGTTGTCAAATGCACTGGCGGTTATTGAAAAGGCATCATCAAACTGCTCCTGCTCATAACATAAGAAATTCAGAAGCGGCTTCCCTAATTCATAAGCGATCCCACCTATTCCAGAAAAACTGTCCTTTTCATTATATAGATGAATGTTTCCGTCTTTGATATATACACTGGCAATCATAATATTCCCCTTCCAGTTAAACGACAATCGCTAAGATGTCGTTAAGCGAATATGTATAAGTGTCGTATATATTGTATATTTGTGTTGCGTTTTTGTCAATAAGCTACGATAATAAATTAAACGACAATGCATTAATAATCATATCGTTGTCGTTTGTACATTGAAAATTAAATACCACAGCCGGTCAGATACCGGGAAGCACAGAGTATGCCATGCAACGCCGGAGGCGTGAAGCAACATGTGCTTTCTGTTACTCAACAAGTACCATGGGGAAACGCGGTCAAGCCATATCGAATATGGCAGGGGCGTAGGAACGTGACTGGACAAGGATATGGAAGGTAAATCTAATATTTCCCATATCCCCAACTGTGAACAAGGTAAGCTCGGATAATCCTCCGTAATCTTCGGCTACCCCACCTTGTAAAACAAAGGGGGAGGTCTGATTATTTATAGATCGCAATACAAAAATTCTTATAAAAAATTAGAAGAGGGGGCCGGGCGTTATGCAAACGGTAAACACAGTAGCATCAGCAACAAATGAAGCCAAGCCAATTAAAATGTACAAGCGGATCGGTTCCACAGTCTACGAGGTACAAGTGTACTTCAATCAAGACGCAAAGGAGACGATGGATGCAAAAATTTTGCGACTTATCAAAAACGAAGTTCTATATGGAAAGGTAGCTGGATGATATGGAGCATAAGAAAATTTTTCAAGGGGTGCTGCTAAAGCACCCCAGCTATGTTAAAATGGGCTTGCCACATATGAATCGGCTGCCTGAAAGGAGTTCATTATGAACACTATAGGGCAGAACACATCTAAGCTCACCATTTTGTATGAGCGGCTCTCCGTGGATGATGATAATCGCAACGGAGATAGCAATTCGATCCAAAATTAAAAATCCATGTTAGAAGATTACGCCAATAGACAGGGTTTTTCCAATATCGTCCATATGACGGATGATGGTCATAGCGGTACCCGCTTCGACAGACCCGGTTTTAATGAAATGATGGACGAGGTTGCGGCTGGCAACGTAGCTATTGTGATCGTAAAAGACCTTAGCCGTTTTGGTCGTGACCACCTACGTGTAGGCTTATACACGGAATCTCTAAGGGAGCATGGTGTACGTTTCATAGCAGTCCAAGACAACGTAGATACGGTCAATGGTGAGGACGATTTTACTCCATTCAGAAATATCATAAACGAATGGGCGGCTCGTGATTCCAGCCGTAAGGTCAAGGCGGTTATGAAAAACAAAGGCATGAGCGGAAAACGCCTCACAACTTCGCCAATTTACGGTTATGATTATCACCCGGAGGATAGAAGCCAATGGATAGTCGACCCCGAAGCCGCAGAAGTTGTCCGCAGAATCTATAAAATGACCATAGATGGCATAGGGCCACACGAAATAGCTAGGGCATTATCCGAAGATAAAGTTGAGCGTCCATCATACTATCTTAACGCTAAAGGTATTGTACCATATAAGCACTCGTTGGATCGCCCATATGCTTGGAATTGCACTACGGTTGGCGGTATCACTTCCAAGCCCGAATATTATGGAGCAACAGTAAATTTTAGGACACGAAAAAACTCTTATAAGGATAAACAGGCAAAAAAATTACCAAAGGACGAATGGGTTATTTTCCCTAATACCCACGAGGGCATTGTAGATTATGAAACTTGGGAAACAGCGCAAAAGTGCCGTAAGACAATTAAGCGCACAAATTCGCTTGGCGAAGCAAATCCGTTGACGGGAAAAATGTTTTGTGCAGACTGCGGAGCGCGCATGTATAACCATCGAAAACCTTATTCTACGCCACATTATACCAATCCTAACACTGGCAAAACTTACATGCGTAGCCCAAGCGATGTATACTCATGCGGTACTCATGATAATGCAAAACAGAAATTCACAAAATCATGTACCTTGCACCACATCAGTACAAAGGTTGTGAGAGAGTTATTGCTCGATACAATTCGCAGGGTCAGCATTTATGTGAGAAATAATGAAGAAGAATTTGCACGAAAGTTACGAGAGGCATCTGCCATCCAACAGGATAAAGCGGCTAGGGCTCACAAGAAGCAAATATCCAAAAACGCCAAACGTATTGAGGAACTCGATCTGCTTTATCGGAAAACCTACGAGGATAATGCTGTGGGTAAACTGCCGGATGAGCGTTTTCTTCAACTATCAAGTGGCTACGAGGCAGAGCAACAAGAACTTAAACAGCGCAATGCTGATCTACAAACCGAGCTAGACAGCTACGAAGCCGACAGCGTAAAAGCCGATAATTTTATCGCTCTTGTGAAAAGGTATACAAGCTTCACGGAACTAACACCAAGCATCATCAACGAGTTTGTAGACAGGATAATCGTACATGAAGCTGATAGGACAAGCGGTAAGCGTGTCCAGCGAGTAGACATATATCTTAGCTTTATTGGAGCGTTTGACATTCCTGTGGAAGCACCAATACCCACAGTAGAGGAGCTGGATGCAGAACACAAGCAAGATGCGCTCCGTGCAAAGAGGCGGGAATATAATCGTCGTTATATTGAAAAGGTAAAACGGCGAGTAGAAAATGGAGTGTTACTTAAAGACGACCCCAAAACATCAACAACAGCATAGCGAAAGTTCATACCATGGCGGCTCATAAACGAGTCGCTATTTTTATTTGTGAAGGAGGACAATATGAAAAAATTAAAACGAAATATAAATATGGGCTTCCGTGTTACAGAGGAAGAAAAGCAATGGATTTACGAGCGCATGGAGCAAGCAAATATAACCAGCTTACGTGCTTATCTTCTTAAAATGGCAGTGAACGGTTGGGTAATCAATCTTGACTTGACTGAGGTCAGCGAGTGTTCCCGCTTGCTCCGCACAGTTAGTAATAACGTAAATCAAATAGCAAAATTCGCAAATACCATGGGCGCAGTCTATGCTTCAGATATGGAAAAGATACAATCCCAGCTTGAAGCGGTCTGGCAACAACAGGATAAAATTTTGCGTAGTTTGTCAAAAATGTTGGAGGCGGTATAATTATGACAGAGCTAAAAATAATTCGTATGAGCGATATACAAGCTGAATCTGTAGATTGGTTATGGGAGCCATATATCCCACGAGGTGCTATCTCTCTGGTTCAAGGTGATGGTGGAACAGGCAAAACCACTTTGTCTTTAGCTATCGCCGCCGCTATAACACAGGGCGACGCTCTGCCGGGCGGCATCCGTACCGAGCCAGCTAATGTAATAATCCAAAACGCTGAAGATTCATACCCTCGCACTATAAAACCAAAGCTGGAACAATTCGCCGCAGACTGTGACAGAATTTTTGCCATAGACGAAGATGATGAACCATTATGTTACTCTGACCAGCGAATAGAAGATATTATTATAGAAAAAAGAGCCAACCTTATTGTATTTGATCCCTTGCAGGCGTTTTTTGGCAAGGCTAACATGAACGCCGCAAATAATGTTAGGCCAATTATGAAACGTCTTGGCATGATTGCGGAGCAAACGAATTGCTCTGTCCTGCTGGTAGGGCATTTACATAAGGCAGGTGGAAAATCTCAGTACCGTGGTCTTGGCAGTATAGATATTTTTGCCGCCGCTCGAAGCGTCATTACTGTAGGAGCTACGGCAGTAGACGAAAATATCAGAGCCATGGTTCACAACAAATCTAATCTAGCTCCCACAGGACAATCACAAGCTTTTGGTCTTGATCTTAATAGTGGATTCTGCTGGATGGGTGAGTATGACATCACTATAGATGAGCTTCTTAATGGCGAAAGAAACGTAAAGCCAGAAAACCAATTTACCAAGGCGCAGATGTTTCTTGAAGATATTTTACGCTGTAGACCTGTGGCGGCAACAGAAGTTTTTAGACAAGCAGAGGAAAAAGGAATCTCTGACACAACACTTAACCGAGCCAAGAAAGCTATGGGCGTTCATTCTTTCAAGAATAATGGCAAATGGTACTGGGAGCTTCCAATCGAAGGAGAGTATGTTGAAGTTTCCCAAGGTGGTCAAGATTCCCAAGGTTCTCATACATCATCTATGACAAACTTGACAATCTTAAATCCAGAAAGCCGGGCAGTCTAATGGCTACCACATGGATTAAATCTATCCACAAGAGCGGTGGCATAGCTACTGCTCTTGGTCGCTCGGTGGACTATATCGGTGATGGAGAAAAAACTAATAGCGGGGAACTTATCGACAGCTATATGTGCGATCAGAGAACTGCGGCCTCAGAATTTCTTCTCGCTAAACGCTTGTACGCTCAACGAACTGGGCGTGACCAAGGCAAGAGAGATGTGATCGCTTACCACATAAGAATGAGTTTTTCTCCGAGCGAGGTTACAGCAGAACATGCACTAGAATTAGGCAAGGAACTTGCTGAACGGTGGACTAAGGGTAAGCATCAATATGTTGTAGCGGCTCACACCAATACAAATAATCCTCACGTCCATATAATATATAACAGCGTCAATTTAGAAGCCACAGGAAAATTTCATGATTTCAAACGCTCTGCTATTGCTCTGCGCCGAGTAAGTGATAAAATTTGTATTGAGCATGGATTATCCATTATCGAAAAGCCGATTCTGTCCAAAGGGTATAATCGTACAGAATATCTTGGAGCTACCAAGCCACCGACTGTACGAGAAAAGCTTCGCAGTGTGATTGATTCTGCTCTGCCTGCCTGTAAAGATTTTGAAAGTTTCCTCGCCGCTCTAAAGAAGGCTGGGGTGGAGATTAAGCATGGGAAGCAACTTGCCTTTAAGCTACCGGGAGCAAAAAGATTCACACGGCAAGATACCCTTGGGGACGATTATTCTTATGAAGCAATCCTCGAAAGAATTTCTAGTAAGCAAGTGACGCCAACTCTATCACCACAACGTCCGAACCTGCTAATCGACATCGAAGCTAAAGTCCGTGAGGGCAAGGGGGGCGGTTACGAATATTGGGCACGGCATCATAATTTAAAAGCCATGAGCCAGACACTAATATTCATAAAAGAAAACGGCTTTGATAGCTACGAAGAGCTTGCGGAGGCAACCGATTCTGTATGCAACGATTATAACCTACGACTGGAAAAAATAAGAGCCGCCGAGAAGCGGTTGGCAGAGATTCAAGAACTGCAAAAGCATATCAAAGTTTACAGTCAGACCCGTGAAGCTTACGTCAAATACAAACGCTCTGGCTATAACAAAAATTTCTATGAAGCCAACCGCACCAACATAACTTTGCATGAGGCGGCACGAAAATATTTTAACGCTTGCGGTTACAGTAGGAACAACAAACTTCCATCAATGCAATCGCTGAAACAGGAGTACGCTATGCTGGTATCAGAGAAGAAAAAATTCTACTCTGGTTATAGGAAACTCAACGAGCGGCGCAAAGATTTACTTGCCGCCAAAAACAATGCTGACCGCATACTCGGTATCAGTAAAGATGCTTCGGCGCAAAACATTTCACACACCCGCCAACGGAACACCGCACACGAATTATAATTTTCGCAATGCGGGGACAGCAGACGCCAAGGGCGGCTAACGAACGAGCGGATTTTCCGCTCGTTCGCATCGGGGGCTTGGGGGCGAACGCCACCAACAAGCTGAAAGGTGCGCGCACCTTTCCCTGCTTGCCTTTAGCGAAAAAGCGTATTATACTGGTGTTGTAGATGCGATAATAGCGAGTCAGTTTCAGAGAGGAAGGTTTGTTATGTTTTCATTTACTGAGTCTAAACCATCCATATTAGAACACAATATAATATGGGGAGATGCAGAAGAAAAATATCCCGATAAATTTATGATTGTGATTAATACACGCTTTGAAGAATCAGAACTTCGTGGAGATGTCATTGCTATACTAACTCCAGAAGAATACAGCGAACTAGACTTCCCTGAACCACTGGCTCCTAAATTTAATGTTTGGAAAGGAATAAAATTAAAAATGGAGGGGCTTGGTGTTCTTGGCTACTATCTGTAAAATTGATGTGCGTGAAACAAATATGCTATTCTGCCCTGTCAAACTTAGGTCAGACACATCAGAGTACTATACGAAACTATCCCTTCTTGATACAGGAGCAGCAATATGCCATATGACATATCCTTTGTGGTTGAACATGGGGCTTCATGAAGAATGCTGGAATAGAAATCCTGAGTTATGTAAATTGATGGGAATAGCTTCGCCTAATGATATGGTATTTGAAAAATTACCTTTGGTTTCTGTTATTTCAATTTTGGGTGATGGTTCTAAAATAAAAGCATATGAGTTTAGACTAGATGAACTTGAGCTTGGACGGGAGAGTTTGGGTTTCAATCACAAAATTAACTTTGAGAATATCACAGTCAGAGTAATCAACAGAAAAGACTCTGACTTTATTGTAGGATGGAATGTTTTGAAATACTTAGAGCCTACTTACAAGCCATCCCTATACCAATCAATTTATCAGCTTGAACTTACGGAGGATGGTCGGAAATTACTAGAACAAGATCGTCAAAATAAAATTTCAAACTATATGCAAAGCATGTTTAATTATCAACAAAACTAAAAGGCTCTGCGACGCAATGCCGTTCAGAGCCTTTCATTAATGAGTCAGTTACAATTTTAGTTTATTGTAAATATTTAGACTTTTAGAATAAGAGCCCACTCTATTGCTTTAATTTCCCTTCTGTAAAAATAAGAGTACATAGCAATTTCAAATGGTACAGACGTAGATTTTTAATTGTCATTACGGTTATCATAAATATATACTGCTCTGTTTTCCCGATCCCAGCGCACATGTGCGCCCAGCATTTGAGCTACATATGCTATAGGTACAAAAGTACGGTCGTGTACTATTGCAGGCATACCCATACCATCTGGCAATGTTGTATCTACTTGCAAAGATAGGGTTCTGCCATTGCCTGTTATGATAACTGTACGTGTTTCTCTAATCCAGTTGACATCTGCACCTAAGGCTTCAGCTACTATGCGTAAGGGTACCATTGTACGACTATATTGAGGGTCTATGAATGGAGCAGCGTCGCTTGTATGGGGTATGCCGTTTACTGTGAAGATTGGGTTGCCGATGGCTAGACGTATCCTTGTTTGTTGTATTGATGGAGGTTCTGGTGCAGGTTCGCCTAGTATTACCCCAAAAAGACCGTTTTGGTTTAAATAGAAGCTGAAGCTGTTTAGTGTTCCAGGTATTAGTTTATATATTTCACCGTAGACATCTAACAAGAAGGCCTCTAGTTTTGCTTTTTGTTCGGCTGTTAAATTTAGGTTGTATGTGTCTAGGGTAATGTTAATTGGCGTGGCGGCAAGATTAAGTTCTTCGTCATCTAGCAAAATTGAAAGGTTATGTAGATAGTACAGCCAGAAAGTTTCGGCATCCTCGTCCTCTAAGAAGATTGGCTCTAGTATCATAATCAATACAGAAGCTTCTTCTAAACCCCATGCGTTTATTTGATGGTAGGGGATAGACATGCTAAAGCGTCCGTTGGTGATTATTAAAGCACCTTGGGCTTCGGCTAAGGCTAGTAGAGATTCAGTTGATATTTCTACGCCTATATAGGGGGATTCCAAAAAGAATATAGCTACAGGAACAGTTTCATTTGCTTCGGCTAGTAACAAGGCTTCAGAAATAAGTTGAGCAGATGTTGCAACAGGAATAAGTACATTTATTTCTGTTGCACCTCTCACACCTGTTCGAGTCCGAGAAGATCTTACAGTTGCTGTTCTGTGTCCTTCGCTGGAGCCATCGTTCCCGCCGACTGGTGGGCTTATGATTGGTGGCATAATGGAAGGAGGTTCAGGTCTATTCGTTGGTGTTTCTTGGCCATCCGAGATAAACTCTGGTAATTGATCTGAATAAATACTCAGTAAATATGTTGTGCTAGATGCACCTATAGTAACCAATATTTCAACATCTGTGCTAGGAGAATAAAGAGGCATTCTGACACTAGCTATATCCCCAAAAACTTCACCATTTATTGTAATAACAGCATTTGGATTTTTTGCAGTAGCAGTTAGCAAAGTTTCGTTTACATTATGTATATTGGTTGTATTTAACAGTACCATATTTCCGTTTGAAGGAATCATCTCACCTAGCGAAAATGGTATTGCTTGCAAACGCAACGAACTTAATCTGCTGTTGGAAGCATCCGTACTTAGCATTTCATAGCTTACATGGACATCGTTTCCAGTACCGGAAAACCTTATTTGTTGGCTTAAGGTATCTTCCTCACGCATTGCATCAGCAATAATATGTGTTTGCGTTTCAATGACAGCACCAGTCTCATTAAGAAGATGGGCAACAATCCGTCCACTTCTTGCAGAAACTCCTTGCATGGAACGATTGTGTACAGATATATCTGCGGTTGAAGTAGTAGCATTGAACTGATCTGCTATTGCAACTACTGAATCTTGACCATAAGGCCAAAGACCACTCAAAAGCACATTACCTCTGTTAGCAGAAAAATCACTTTCAAGGATAAGGTTACCAGCATTGTCAAGTATTACTGCATTAATAAACAGGCGAATACCTTCGCTTGGAATTTCCCCAAATACTAAATCGTCTGATGTGACCGTATATCTGTAAGTTAAACTTAGTCCTCCTTCATTAATGAGGTCAAGTCTAGTCCTATCACTGATAATGGTATCGCCGACAATATTAGCGGGTATCGTAAGCATCGGATCTCTGAAAAATGATAATTGTACACGATAACCGTCTCTTATCGGAACATCACTGATATTAAAAAGATTAACAGAAAATTCTCTTATACCATGCTCCCTTCTTATTACAGATATACTTCCTATGGAAATATCGGGATGCGCTATTTTTAGTATCCGATTTTCCATCGTAACAGATAAAGATCCATCTCTAAATGTTGCGGTAATATCATAGCGTAAATTATTAATTTCTGTCCCTAGTAAAGTATATACTACCCTAGAGTAAGCACCGCCAGGAGGTATGCTTAGATCGCTCCAAGTATCTGTTACTCCACCATGCCAGTTGACAGATATTTGCGTAATTGTGCTTAACCCAGTATTTATGACAGTAAAGTAAACAGGAAGGTAAGATTCGGGAGCAACATTCTCATATTCAACATAGGTTTCATACAGAAAACTATTTGCAAATTGACCGAAAATGTTTACGCTTGAAGAATCAACTGGGATCGGTGCCGTAAATAGTGGTTCTCCATTATTGTCAACGAGCTTTACTGCATAGATAACATCTTCGTTAATTAACGCATTATAAGCTGTCCATGCTATAGCTATATCATTGTCATCAGTGATAAGCTCGTACTGGAATGACGGCGAGGCTCCGAAGAAGTTTGCTGTTGCTCCTACACTATGGATAAAATTCTGGTCAACACTGCCGTTGTCGGTTATCTTTCTTAATAACAGATCGCTACTATTGATGTCCCCTCCAACATAATAGGAGAAGATAAAGCCATTGCCGAAGCTTTCTATTCTTGGAGCATCAGTTAAATTTTCATCTGTCGAAACTCTATATTGTGTAATCTGTCGAGTTTCTTGTTCCGCATTGTTGATATGGATAACATAGATGCTATCGTCCCCACTTTCATAATCCCAAGTAGAAATAACAATAGCGACGTTAGAACCATTTTTAGCTACAGAATAATTGAGTATTATACCATTAATATCTGCATATATTTGTTGTGGGCTTATCCATCTTCCGCCATTATAGATACTGTACCAAAGGTCAGTTGAAACAATATCAAAATTTTCATAACCTTCTGGTATAAAAGACATCTGTTGCCAAATAGCCACTGCTCGTTCTCCGGAAACAGCTACTATAGGGTTGATGTTTGGAAAATTATCTGCTGTTATAGGTACTGGTGTAGACCAATCCCCGTTAAGGCGTATGCTGGCTGTAACATTTGAAAGATTGGCAAGTCTAATGGTGTCATTTGCGTCCAAGACCCCGTTATGGCTATATGCATCAATATTTTCCCAATCAGCCCATTCATAATCTGGAAGATCAACTTCTACCCATGCAGCAACAGCAAAATTATTATTACCAGCAAAGGATGCGTAGTAAGCTCCCGAAGGTAATGAATTTATAGATATACTGCTCATTTGTGGTGAAGCAATGGAGTTAAGTGCGGTTGCCTGGGCAACAGGGGCGATTCTGCCTGAACGACTGGCAATATTAAATAAATTTTGGTTTCCATAAGGCCATGTTCTTGATACATTGACTGGTTGCCAAATAACATTTGGCCCTCCCCTAATATAATACGCTCTTCCGGTAATAGGCCCACGGATAGGAGGTCCAAGACGATAGGTAAAGTCTATTCCAACACCGGCATTTGCTCTAATTTGTGCACCCCAATCGCCAGAAAGCAGCAAAGTTACAAATTCTGCTTCTAGGCCTAACTCGCCAAATGCCCCAATATCAGCCGCTGCAATCCAAATATCTGCACCTATAGCACCTCTTAGACGTATATAGCCATCTGTTTTTGCTCTAAGGGTCATCCAGTCTCTATTAGAGCTTCTTTGTGCGATCATATCCGATACATTTAATACTGCTTCAAGCTCTGCTCCTACCCCTGCTTCAAAACTAATAATTACTGCCATGCCTGGTACAGGAACAACCGGAATAGGTATACGGGCAGAGTATCTCATCCCAGCCTGAGCGGCAAGAGTTATACCAACTTCAACAAATTCAAATTGGAAAGATTGTGTGTGCATATCCCATTTAATAGTACCTTCAAAATAGCCTGATGTAGAAGCGTTCGCCGAAAAAGTAGCGCTTATATCTCGTTTACTCCGCGCTTGTTGGTTTACCGCATCTTGAAATGCTCTTTCAAACTCAGCTTCAAACTGTTGATTTTCAGTTCTAAAGCGTTCCATATCCGCTTCAAACTGCGTTCTTTGGCTTCTATAAGTATTAAGCTCAGTAGCAAACCGCGCCCTTGAAGCATCAAAACTTGCCCAATGTGGGGCACATATTTGACATCTGCTTGAATTGACTGGTGCGCTAAGGACATCAAAAGGTGCATGGATAACATCCTGATATATAGGAGTTGAGTGGATTCTGGATGTTGTTCGGTTCAAACCATGGCAACTACGGTTTGCATGTATTGCATATGCGTAGCGTCCCTCTGACCAATGGACATTAGGAGGTATTGGCCATCTTGGCGGCGTTGGAGCATTTGGAGCTTGTGGAAACACAGGGTCTCTTTGACCAGGTTTCCAAGTATGTGATCTTGACCAGTTACGAGCATAAACTCCTCTGATGGTAAACGATAATGGATTATCAGTATCCTGGCTTATCATTGTTACAAAAGGAAGATTACCCGGCAGATTAACGCTTGACGGTAGTAGATTATCTATCAAATTTAAAGCTACACCGGTATGTCCCCCTCCAAAAATAGTAGAAAAAATTGAAGTGTCAGACATTACCTCGCTTATATCAAAATCAATGTCGAGGTATTCCCGAGGTATAACAAGTTCCTCTCCGTTAAACAAACCGAAAGGTACATCAACTCTATGGGTTACACCCTGAGCATTTCGCCCGCGTACTACAAAATGGCGTAGTTCACCCGGTTGCAACCGCAAGTTATCATCTACTGTCATTCTAAGTTCTAAGTATTCATAATTACCGCTTAAAAACGGCAAGCCTTCGTTCAATGATTGTATCCTTTGTCCTGGCGGGATATGGCCGAATTGATCTTCAAAGTCAAGATCATTCATATAGTTTACGGTAGCAACTATCGCTGTAAGTACCCCGGCGGGATTTTGTGGATCAGGCCCTACAAAAGTTGTGTTATTAGTTACATCAAAGGTCGCAAATTCATTATCATAAAAATATCTCACAGGTACAAAGTTTCGGCCATCCCATGGGCGCAGATGTAGAATGGCATCATCAAGCCGAATATTTTCACGGTTATTTGTAAACCCATCTACCCATACCAAGATTGGAGCGTAATTACCGTCTATAAAACGTAATTCATATGCCAAGCGCAAATCATCTTCGACGTTGATTTCATTAAAATTACGTGAATCCATTACAACAGTAAATGAGCCGCCGTCACCAACTGATTGAGGTGACTGTATTCCACGCTCAGAACCTGGTACAAAAACACCGTTTCTAAATAGACCAGCAGTAATTTCTACTCTACCAGTGTATGGCTGACCGTTTGGCCTATACGAAAAGAACGTTTGGATTGTAGCGCGCCTTAGCCTTACTGGGTGCATGGGGTACAATGATACTCCGTTTTGTTGTTGAGAGGCAAAAAGCTGGGCGCTTCCTACAGAACCGAGGAAAATATCGCCACCACCCCGCGACATAAAATAAATATCTCCTACTATGCCATTTGGGTTAAACAAAGCAACCTCGCCAAAAGCGTTAGTTTCCACGGTGTGGTTTCGGCCAGTACCATCTGTAAATGTTACATCTGTCCGTTGTGCCGGTATAGCTCTAACAAAGAGCAGTTGATTTTGTAAAGTACTGACAGAAACAGTTACATCAGTAGCCATACCAGTTCTTTCATGCGTAACTGTAAGAACAGTAGAGCCATCCGTCAGACCTGTAACTCTAGTTGGGGTAAGCGGAGAAACTGCCATATATGGTGTAGCCTGCATCCAGCCATTGGTAGTTAGATGCTGAGCTTCGGCAATATTCCCGTCTGCAATTTGCCAAGTTAATGCATCGCGTCCTGTCCAAGGGGAGTTACTTGTATCAAGCCGGAATGTTTGTGTTAGGGTTAAATTGCTACGTGCGTCCAGCATTGCCTGTTGTGTTCTTCCGATGATGTAATTAGAATAATTTAACACTAGGGGAGAGCTAAATTCGTTAGCTAATGCGTTTCTGTTAAATACTTCAAAAGAAATTGTGTCCCGCCCGGTAAAGCCGTATGCGTTAGTGACTACTACCTCGACCGTGTAATTATCGCTGAGTCCGGAAACAACTGTTGGGCGTAGGGTAACACTATTCCCAATTGTAAAATCGTTAAAAGGCTGATTATTTCTTCTGGCAGTGATATTATAGGATAATGCTCCTTCGCCTTCTGTATTCCATGATAACCTGATTTCTCCTACATCATCAAGGAAAATATGGCTGTTTAAAGTATTGAATCGAACTTGCGGTCGTCCGGGTATTACATAAACGACACATTCTGCATATAAATCATAATTATCGTCAGATGTAGCCCTTATAACTGCTCTGCCTACAGATACGGCAGTTATCATACCATGCTGATTAATGGTTGCAACCGCCTCGTTATCGCTAGTAAATATCGCACTTCTGTTTTCGGCAGTTCGCGGTAAAACAGTTGCAATTAAATGTTCCACCCTACCTTCCATCAATCTTGTTGTGCTTCTGTTGAGGGTTATACCGGCGGCAACTGTTTCGTCTACTACAGTAACAACTATTGAATCGTAAAGAATACCGCTAGTTTCATCTAAAGCCCTTGCAGTAACGGTCGCATATCCCAGTGCTATAGGTGTGATAATGCCAACAAGGTTGTTATCTGCATGTGGGGCAATAGTAAAGATACCCGTAGGATAAACATTCCATTCAAGATGTCTGCCATCTTCATTAGGGGTTGCATCTTCAGGGGTAATTATTACTGTTAATGACCCTTCGCCCCTGTTTCCATCAACGCCAAAAGGTATTGTAAGACCGTTTAGCGGATACCCTCTTTCCCCGGGGTATCTGCCGTAGAAGCGTATATCGTCTACGGGGATGAATACTGTAAGCTCGATGGTATCGTAATCGTATACATCGTTAGTTGTGTCATTAACAGCCGAAGCAGTAATTGTGGCTATACCCTCTGCTATTGCAGTAATAAATCCATTACCGTCAACGGATATAATATCACCCCCGCAGTCACTGCTCCAACCTATGTGATAGTTTGTTGCATATACTGGGTATATAATTGCTTCAAGTTGTTTAGAATTTCCACCTAACGGTAACATAGTGCTATCGGGAGGGTCTATGGTTATGCTATTCACTGGAATGTAGACAAGTGGGACAGTGACTGTGACTGGAGCGAAAATATTGTTGTCGCTAACTGACCTAGCTGTAATTGTTGCAGTTCCGCCGGATATGACACCGGTTACAAGCCCGTTATTATTTACAGTTACGGCTCCGGCAGGGTTACTTTGTGTAACAGTCCATGTTACACTTCTGTTTGTAGCATCGATTGGGAGAACGGTTGCAGTTAAAGTTCTAGTCTCGCCAACGGCCAGATAAAAATTGGTTTCGTTTAGTGTGATTTCTGTTACAGGTATTCTTGGGATATTAACAGTAACACTTGCTGAACGGTTATTCCCGGTTCTAGCCGTTATAGTAGATGATGCGGCAGGTGTATTTGCTGTAACAGTCCGACTATTTCCGGTTCCGCTAAGACTTACAGCTCCTGGGTTGCTGGATGTCCATGTTACTTCTGTATCTGATCCAGCATATGTCGGAAGTACAGTTGCTGTTAAGGTTTCCGTAGTATTACGTTCCATAGTTATAGTGCCTGTTCGGTTTAGGCTTATGCTTGATGGTCTAATGAATACTCTTAATTCTGGACGATTTGCTCCAGTAGGGACAACCCATTGGTTGGTTGCGGCAAAACCCGTGAAATTATTTAAATTTTGCATTTGTATATTGGAAAGCTCGATTGTACCAGGGTCTGAAGTCCCACCTCTAGTAGTGCCAGTCATAACTGTATTGCCTTCTCTTCGAACAGCAGTCACTGTGTTTCGGAAGTTGTTGGTAACGCTTGGGGTTTGTCCGGTTGAGCGACCAAAAAGAACACCTACCCAGCTTTCTCTATTGGTTCCAGAGGATCCACAATTTGAAACGATATTTATGTTATGAACATATGAATTTCGGATATTAACAAGACCATACGCTCTTCCTATAAATCCACCAGCATATGAAACAGGAGTTCCCCTAGCTCCTGGACCTAATAGACCACTACCGGCATTTGTTCCTGATGTTGCCCTGATATCTAGGTTGCTTATATAGCTATTTTCGATAACTACAGATGTGCCTCCACCAGCAAACCCTACCATACCGCCACTATGGCTATAGGCACTTGCATCATTGTTAGAACTAGAGTTTGAGAATGTATAAGAAATTATTTCACCATTTACTACACGACTATTTTCAATGCGTAATGTGCCTCCTCTAAGTTCTCCAACAAAGGCTCCGGCATATGCAAGTGTACGCAATACACGCCCACTTGTTTCATCTGTATGTCGAGCAGATAGATTAATTGATTGTAGCCCGAAATTCCGAATAGTGACATCATGCCATATTTGATCAAAAAAACTTGCCCAAGCAGAGTACGGCCATTGAGAACTTGGTAATGTTGTATGCTGTACATTTAAGTTGTATATCGTAAATCCTTGTCCATCAAGTATACCCCTAAATCCGTTGATAGGTATCCACGGATTGGTTAAGTGTATATCTGCCCCCAAAAAAACAGTTCTTCCTATAAATTGATCTCTCGTTGTTACACTAGGCGGCCTAACTCCTGTACCATGTACAGTATTTCTAAAACTAATTAACTGTCCTTCTGTAGATATTGTAACACTTCCTGTTTGGCTGTACCAAGTATGATCTATTGTTGCAGAGAAAGGAGCAATTTCAAGTTCTCGCTGAAGTGGTCTTTCTCTATAATATAATTCTTCAACAATTACAGTAATTGTTGGCAAACTAGCTTCAATAATAAAATTTCTTTCATTCGCAGTAAAAATATATATCCCAGATGTATCCTCGTTAAATTCCCCCTCCCATACAACCGACACATACATTTCCACTTCCGCTTCCACCGCCGGAATATAAAACCAAGTAGCCTCCGCCTGCTCAACTATAGTACGAACTGTAGCCAGCAAAGTAGGCGGCAAATTCAAATCTTCCCTAACCGTCCCAATCGGCACTACTTGCTCAGCAATATCATCAGTAAGAGGGGCAAAAGCTATAATGGTATCGACATTGTTGTCATCAAAATCTGGTAAATTTGGCTGGTATGGAATTCCCTCGTTTTCATCTTCTGGTATATGTATTATTTCATTATCATCTTCATCTGGAATTATTATTTCTGGTACATATGGATCAATTATTTCATCATCCTCATGCCCATCCAGTACATCTGAATCATCATCATTAAGATCAAAAACTATTGCCACAATTCTAGGCAACTGCGCCGTAACAGCATAATTACCCATAACCAATGGTGTAAAAATATATTCCCCAAGCACATGCCCGTTAAACTCCGGTGCTGACTCCCATATTACCGATACAACAAAATCTGTTTCAACCCACTCGGGTACTTCATAAACTTCATGCGTGTAGTAATCCTCATAAATCGCCCACGCATACACATAACGAAGCGTCGCAGGCAAATACCACGGCAAATACAAATCATGATAAGCTGTTCCAAGTGGAACTTCCTGTATTAACACATTCTCCGGCAGGGTAGCAAAAGCAATAATTTCATAAGCTACTTCTACTGTAATTTCCGGTAACCCTACAACAACATCAACATTATACTCTAGTACCGCAGTAAAAATATATGTACCTACTGTATAAGCGTCGTACTTAGGCGTAGACTCCCAGCTTACTGGTAGCGATATTTCCTCCAGATAAGGATAAAAAACTAAAGCCATTAACTCGTCTGGTAAGTTCAGCCAATATAGAGAAGTGCCGATTGGTACAACTTGTTCCGCTATGTTGTCTGGGAGTGGCATAAATTCAATATGTGTGACATTTGAGGGGCTTTCGTAAGGAGGTGCTAAATTTTCTAATGCCGTAATAGGTATTGTGCCAAAAACAATAACCATAGCTAAAAACATTGTGATAATACGTAATAATTTCTTCTGCAATTTGAACGCCTCCTATAAGCTACTGTACGTCATCATTTACCACTATCTCTAATCTACAAATTAAGTCTATCATGGCAAAAAATTTTTGACAACAACAATATGGAAAAATCCCTAGTAGATTAGCCTGTTGAAATCCTTACCTGACATCTCCTAAGTTAAGCTTGCACCTCTCGATACTTAAGATCCCTATTATCCCCTCAAAAGCATATTATACAGATTATATTCTTACACATAGAATATGTCAAATAAAGTTATCTTTATATGCGAATAAAATTATCGTCAGTATCCGCTAAAATGGAATACGGAGGTGGCGCATGATAAACACAGATGAGTTAGAAATGAGTATAGGAATAAGGGTATCCCAACTTCGTATAGCAAAAGGTGTTTCTGCAAGAGACATGAGCCTTTCAATAGGACAAGGAGCGGCTTACATCCATAATATCGAAAACAAGAAAACCATGCCATCAATGCGCGGCTTCTTTTTCATATGTGAATACTTGAACATTTCGCCAAAAGATTTTTTTGATACAGAGTCCAAAGACCCCGAAAAATTAAATGATATTATTACTGACATGAAAGCTCTAACTTCTGAACAGCTTTTTAATATTGCAAGCATCGTCAAAGATTTGAAAAAATAGGTATGGCGCAAATAAAGTGCTGTGTGTTTAACAGTAACATAAAATAAAAAAATTATGTTTATGAAGGCTCTCTTTTCTTACATTTTGGGATTGAGAGTCTTTTTTTGATTAAATTTATTTCTTAACCAACGGTTCTTTCCCATATTAATTGAGATTTCAGTCAAAAAAATGATATAATAAGCCCATAAAAATCGAGCAAAATTGGGAGGTTGAACATGAGAGAGTTTGTCAGAACAATAGACCCTGACTTGAGGTATATAAAACACAACACATACGATGGACTCATACAGATATATGTACGTTCAGCGCGAAAAAAGGCAAGT
>Ga0209755_10002547_pt1 | contig 24869 bp, 20 predicted proteins | sample TergutCo191P1_FD_187301 | JGI IMG/M metagenome (GOLD analysis project Ga0209755, IMG submission 187301) | Cornitermes sp. P1 segment gut microbial communities from Petit-Saut dam, French Guiana - Co191P1 (SPAdes) (version 2) | ecosystem: Host-associated > Arthropoda: Insects > Digestive system...
TTTGAGGGTGAGGGGGGTTTGGGTGGAGAGGGAACTTTTCAAAGTTCCCTCTCCCCCCAAGGTTTATCGTTTTATTCTTCATTTTCGTCATCTCTATTCAGTACGCGGATGATTTCTTCGGCGGTGGTGAAGCCTGCTTTTAGAGAGCGTATCGCGTTTTTTCGAAGGTTGTCGCGCTTGCGAATGGTTGCGGCAAATTCGGCGGGGTTGGCAATCATTTGGCGGCGGGTTTCTTCGTGCATGGTTATGTATTCGTAAATGGCGAAGCGTGAGTGGAATCCTGTGAAATTGCAGTGTGCGCAACCCGTACCGTGACGCACGGGCGTATCGGGCGGAACGCCAAGGACGCGTGCGGCGTGAGCGGATATGGTTGTGGGCGCGGAGCATTCGCGGCAAATGCGGCGTACAAGCCGCTGAGATATCACGCCGTTTAGTGCGGCGGCGGCAAAGTATGGTTCGATTCCCATATCCGAAAGGCGTTCTATTACGCCTGCGGCGTCGTTTGTGTGCAGAGTGGTTAGCACAACATGGCCTGTTATCGCCGCGCTTATGGCAATGCGGGCGGTTTCTTCGTCTCGGATTTCGCCAATCATTATGATGTCGGGGTCTTGTCGCAAAATGTGTCGCAATGCGTCTGCAAATGTTAGCGTGTGCCGCTCCACGTTTATGTGGCTTATTCCCAGAATTGGATTTTCTACGGGGTCTTCAACGGTTATGATGTTTTTGGTTTCGGCGTTGAGTTCTTCAAGAAAACATTTCAGCGTGGTGGATTTTCCGCTTCCCGTTGGACCCGTCATGATAATCGCGCCGAACGGACGCGCAAACAGTTGCGTAAGACGCGTTAGGTCGTCTTCAAAGAAGCCCAGTTCGTCTTTTTTGATGCGCGTTTTTTTGTCGTAAAGAAGACGAATTACCATTTTTTCGCCATCCGTTGTGGGCAGTGTGCTTAGGCGAAAGTCGATTTTTTTGCCGCCTGTTTTCATGGAAAACGCGCCGTCTTGCGGTACGCGCTTTTCCGAAATATCCATCCCGCTCATTATTTTTAGCCGCGAAATTACATTCGCTTGCATCGAAATATCCACTTGCTTGTATGTAATAAGTTCGCCGTCTATTCTGAAACGGGCTCGTAGTTTTTTGCCGAACGGTTCAATATGTATGTCACTTGCGCGTTTCAAAACCGCCGATTCGACAAGCGAATTAACCAGCCGCACAACAGGCGCGAACGGAATATCTGCGGAAAGCTCAGAGTCACCTTCCATATCCGTTTTGCTGTCCTTCAACTGATTTTGAGATTTAAACTCGGACTCCAATTGCTCAACTTCTTCGCCCGCAAAAACCTTGTTTATGTACACTTTCAAGTCGCTTTCTTCTGCCGCCAACGGCAAAATAAATTTGCCCGTTATATCCGCCAAATGCGATATAACCGCCATATCTTCCGCATCGCGCAACGCTACCCGCAAAAATTCACCCGTACACGAAACAGGCAACGCCATATATCGCACCGCATAATTATACCCCAACAGCCGCGACGCATCTGTGTCAATCTCAATTTCCGCCAATCGCACGAAGGGGGTAGATTGCATTTTTAACAACTCCTTTGTAAATAATTTTCTACAATTACGGGGTTTAACAAAATATCGGGAAGGGTGGAATTTGCGGTTGATTTATTGCCCAATTTATCGGGGGGCGGCAGGAAGTCTTCAATCGGTACGGAAGATTCTATTGCCTTTGCAATATTCGGCGGTGCGTCTGAATATTTAACCTCTACCATATTTCTTCCTCCCTTCTCGCCAGCAACTACGCGATTGCGGTCAAAAAAGGCTTGCGACGCTTCTTCAAAAGATACGCCATGTTTGGCGATATTGGTTTTGTTCTTCTCTTCGTCCCACTCAAATGCCGTTGGTATATTATACATCATAATCGAAAAAAGTTATTCATCCACAGCAAGCCCAAGCACATTTTCCTCGCCTGTGTAAACCTGAACGTCGCGAAGGCTGCGGTTTATGGCGTTTGTGCGAGTGCCTATGAGGTTTTCAAGTTCGGTGCCTGTTTGGGTGATGCGCTGGTGTGCCTTTTTAAGAACGGACTCAAAGTTTGTAAATTCTTTTTTGACTGCGCCAAGGGTTTTTTCGATGTCTGCCGCGCCTTTTTGGATTTGCAGGGTCTTGAAGCCGAGTTGGAGCGAGTTTAGCATTGCGGAAAAAGTTGTGGGGCCTGTGATTATTATGCCGTCTTGACGCAGGGCTTCAAAGAAAGCGGCTTCACGGGCGACCTCTGCGTAAAGACCTTCGGTGGGCAGGAACATGACGGCGAAGTGCGTAGTCTCGGGCGGGGAAATATACTTATCGCGGATATCTTTCGCGAATGCTTTTATGCGTGCAAGAAGTGCTTTTCGGGCGGCTTCGGTTTCTTCGGGGTCGCCTGTTTCGTAGCAATCCAAAAGGCGTTCGTAGGTTTCCAGCGGAAATTTGGAGTCGATGGGCAGAAATACATGGCCGCCTTCTTCCGCACCCGGCAATTTTACTGCGTACTCCACGCGACCGGAAGAACCCGCTTTGGTGGCAATTTCGCGTTCGTATAATTGGGTGGGAAGCATATCTTCTATGATAGAACCCAATTGCACCTCGCCAAGAATACCGCGAGATTTTGAACCCGCCAGAATCCGATTAAGCGACCCCACAGATTGCGCAACGGTCCTCATTTCGCCAAGGCCTTTGTTCACGCTTTCAAGCTGGGTGCTTACCGTTTCAAAGGATTTTTGCAAGCGGGTTTCCAGCGTTTTTTCAAGTTTCTCATTTACAACAAAACGCATTTCGTCCAGCTTTTTCTCGTTGGAGGTTTGGATGCCCGCAAGTTTTTCGTCAACGCTTGTGCGAATGCCCTCCATGCCCTCTGTAGTGTGGCGCAAAAAGCGGTGCATTCCCTCATTCATTTCCGTAGAAAGTGCGCCAATCGCTTTGCGGTTAGACTCGCGACCGCTTTCAAAAACCGCCATCAAACTATCGCGAAGACGGTCCAGCCTGCTTTCAAGCTCTTCCCGCTGAAAACGGTTTTCGCTTGCAATCTGGTAAAACACATCTTCTTTCAGTTTGCGGAAATTTTCTTCGCTTCGCCGCGCATACCGCCAGCCCTGCAACAACAACGCCACCAGCAACAAAATAACCGCCGCAACCAAATATACCACTATATCCTCAGGCATTTTTACCCCCAAAATTACAAAATAATACCGATTTCTACAGAATGTATTGTATCTGCATAAATCAGTATTTGCAATTGGAACAAACGTTCTGTGCGGGATTTTTACAAATGATTATGCTATAATACCGCCGAAGGAGTGACTCTGCATGATAAAAACTACACTTCACCAAAACGAAACCGTGCTTCCAAACAGCCGCGAAATTGCCGCCCTGCGCGAACATTTCCCCGCTTGTTTTAAGAAGGACGGTTCTTTTGATATTGCGCGGTTTAAGGAGTTGCTTTGTGACAAAGTGCATATCTCGAACGAGGGTTACGAACTGCGCTTCCTTGGTAAAAAATACGCCCGATTGCTTGCGTCCATGGATACTACAACCGTGATTACACCGGACGAAAATCACAACGAAAAACCCGAAAACGCACAAAGTGAAAACATATACATCAGCGGTGATAACCTTGATGGGCTAAAACATTTGCTAAAATCTTATGCGCGGCACGTGAAGTGTATATACATAGACCCGCCGTACAACACAGGTCAAGACGGTTTTGTGTACAACGACAGTTTCAATTTTACGGCGGAAGGGCTTGCGGAAAAACTGTCCATAGAAGACGAAGAAGCCGAGAGAATTTTAGAGCTTACCCGTCGCGGCTCTGCGTCGCATTCGGCGTGGCTTATGTTTATGTATCCACGCTTGCTTCTTGCCCGCGACCTGTTGCGCAAAGACGGCGTTATTTTTATTTCCATAGACGATAACGAGCAAAGTAATCTGAAATTAATTTGCGACGACGTTTTTGGCGAGGAAAATTTTGCTGGGCAAATAGTCTGGCAAACAGCAACCGACAACAATCCAACCCAAGTTGCCACAGAACACGAATATGTTTTGTGTTACGTGCGCAGTATTTCAAATCAGGATTACTGGGAAATTCCGTCCGAAAAAGGAAAAATTATTCAGAAAAAATATGAAGAATTGAAAGCCGTTCATGGTGACGATTTTGAAGTTATAACACGCAATTTAAGAAAATGGATACGGCAGCAAGTAAATGGGGACGACCTATCAGGGGTTGCACATTATTCTTATGTTGATGAAAAAGGCGTTTTTTATCCGGGCAATTCTGCCAACACAAAACCGGGAGATTACACTTTTGACATAATTCACCCTATCACAAAACGAGTGTGCGCAAAGCCCGATAACGGATATCGCTGGCCCAAACAGACTTTTGATAATGCGGCGCGAAACGGCGATGTTCTTTGGGGCGAAGATGAAAATACCATCCCGAAAATAAAAAAGCGGCTTGATACCGCAACACAGCAACTAAAAAGCTATTACTACGAGGATAACAGAGGTACTTCGGCAGAACTTAACGCATTGTTTGATGGCAAAAAAGTTTTCAATAATCCCAAGTCGGTAAAATACTTGAAGCATTTGTTAAAATTCACCACAAAAGAAGATGATATTGTTTTGGATTTTTTTGGCGGCTCGTCAACAACAGCGCACGCCGTTATGCAATTGAATGCGGAAAGCAATGAAAATCGCAAGTTTATTTTGGCGCAGTGGCAGGAGATTCCGCGTGAAGGCAGTGAAGCCGCGAAGGCGGGGTTTTCCGCAATTGACCAACTCGGCATGGAGCGCGTTATTCGTGCCGCAAATCTTATCCGCGAAGAAAACCCGCTTACCGCAAGCAAACTTGACCTCGGATTTCGCCACTTTACGCTAACCGAGCCGCCGCAAGATACATTGGACAAGTTGGAGGAGTTCGACCCGAACATCAACACGACTTATGCGTCCGACATTCTAACCACGTTTGGTAAACCAACCGTTCTTGCAACGTGGCTTGTGCGTGATGGATATGGTTTTGCCGCACCGATGAAAGAAGCGGATTTTTGCGGATACAAAGCGCACTATATCGAAAAGCATTTGTATTTGCTTGACCAAAACCTAAGCGACGCGGCGATTATGGAAATTTCGGAGCGTTTTGAAACCGATGGCGAATTTAACCCCGAAAACATTGTACTGTTCGGGTACAGTTTCACATGGACGGAAAGAGAATCGCTGGAAACAAACTTGAAACGTCTAAAGGACACGGAAAAAAATCTTCGCATAAACTTTGATATCAGGTACTAGGGGGCGGCTATGGAACTTATTTTGCAACGGGACTTGCCCCACCAGCAAAGGGCGGTTGATGCGGTGTGCGCGGTTTTGGACGGTGTTCAGATTCAACCACCCGTTCAGTTTTACGAAAACCCGCAAATACGATTAAACGACCCACTCATAAAACCCAATATAGACGATATACAACTTTCGGCGGAAAGCGGCGTTGCGGCAGAACATCGGGGCTTTTCCGACAAAGGAAAATATCTTGGGCTTGACGTAAAAATGGAAACAGGCACGGGCAAAACATATGTATACACCAATGTTATGTTTGAACTGCACAAGCGGTATGGGCTTAATAAGTTTATCATCGCCGTGCCAAGCCTTGCCATTAAAGCGGGAACATCGCAATTTTTAACGGAAGATTACGCCCGCCGCCACTTCAAAGATATCTGCGGATATGACACGGACGTTGAGGTGTGTGTGCTTGAGTCCGTTAAACGGAAGAAAAAAGGGCGCAATTGTTTTCCGTCCGCCGTTGGCGATTTTATTCGCGGTTCGTATCAAAATAAAAGGTGCATTTATGTTTTGCTTGTTAATATGCAATTGCTGACAGGCGCGTCCAAAATGCTTACCCGCAACGATTATGACGGCAACAACGAAGGATTTTACCGTCCGCTGGATGCAATACGGGCAACGCGCCCCATTGTGCTGATAGACGAACCGCATCGTTTTTCTCGCGAGCAAAGCGCGTACAAAGTCATTGCGGATGAAATAAATCCTCAGTTGATTATCCGTTTTGGCGCAACGTTTAAAGAACATCAAAACTTGCTTTACAACCTTAATGCTTGTTCGTCCTTTAACCAAGGACTGATTAAAGGCGTGGCAAAAGAACACTTCGAGGCGGTAAGCGGACGCGCCGAAAAAATAAAAATCCAATCCGTGGTCACAAACAAGTCTGCGGTGTTTCATCATAAAAAAGGTAATGAAACGCCAAAGCCATACACGCTTGCCCCCGGCGATTCGCTTTCGGTTATATCGCCCGCGTTTGAGGGTGTGGTTATTGACGCGATTAAGCGGTCGGGCGTTATTTTTTCAAACGGGATTGAGAAGTCCACAGGCGAAGAAATGGACGTTGAAATTTACATGACATCATACCAAGAAGAAATGTTGCGCCTTGCATTACAACGCCACTTTGAAACGGAACGTGTTAATTTTTGCGAACGTAAATTCAAAATAAAAACCCTCGCGCTGTTTTTTATTGACGATATTTCGTCCTACCGCGCCGACAAAGATGGCAAAGAGCCGTATCTTCTTGCCGCTTTTGAACGGCTCTTAAAAGAACGAATTGAAACCACCATTGCGTGTTTAAATGAAAGCGAAAAGGAATACAAGGCGTATCTGGAATCAAACCTTGCGGATATTTCTGCCTGTCACGCAGGATATTTTTCGCAGGACAACAGCAATTCCGACGACGCAATTGCTCGCGAAGTTGATATCATTTTGCGCGGCAAAAAACAGCTTCTTGCTTTCCGCGACAAAAACGGTAATGCAAACACATTGCGGTTTTTATTTTCCAAGTGGACGCTTAAAGAGGGCTGGGATAATCCAAATGTTTTCACAATTGCAAAACTGCGCTCGTCCGGCAGTGAGATTAGCAAATTGCAAGAGGTTGGGCGCGGCTTGCGTTTACCCGTGGACGAAAACGGCAATCGCATTTCAAACGATGATTTTCAGCTAAACTACATCGTTGACTTCACGGAAGCCGACTTTGCGCAAAAACTTGTGGAGCAAATAAACGGAGAAATTCCGCAAACGACGGCATTAACAGAATCGCAACTTGCCAAAGCTGCCAAGGCGCGAGGCATTACAGCGGATGCACTATTCGACACACTTTACCGCAACGGCTACATCGACAGAAACATGAACATGAATCCCGAAAACCGCACCGCCCTGTATGAAGACTATCCGGAGTTTTCGGCAGGGATTGGCGCAGGAAAAGTAACCGACCGCAACAAAAGCAATGCACCGCCCGTTAAAATTCGCCCCGCAGTTTATAACGAAATGCGTCAACTGTGGGAAATGATTAACAAGCGGTACTTACTTGTGTACAATCCCGAATTAAACAATGATTTGGAAAACGCACTTTTGGGCATTTTGCAAAAAGGCGTATTTGGCGATGTCGTAATGAAAAGCACACGTGAAATTGTGCGCAGTGATAATGGCATGATGGCGGCAGAACTTTCAAGCGGTGTGCAATACACCGTTACGCGCCCAATCCCCTACGGCGAATTTTTGCGTCGGGTTTCACGTGCAGTAAATGTGCCAATTACCACGTTGCACACGACAATATGCGAGTATGCGAAAACTCAACCCATCAACGCAGAGCATTTCAATCAAAATTCCGTAGCGGCATTTACCAGAGAATTTATAACGTGGAAAAACAAAAACATCGCAGGCAAGTTTAGCTATGCAAAAAGCAATGCCCCACTTGGCGCAACCAAGCTATCCCACGCCGACGGCACCCCGAAGGAAAGCATATCGCAGGGGCTTATCGGCACAAAAATAAAAGCGGGCGACCCAAGCACAAAATATCTGTATGATGCCTTTGCCTACGACTCCCCGTTGGAACTTGAAAATATTACCGCAAACATTGACGAAGTTGTGGTTTACGGAAAATTTCCGCGTTGCAGTATAGCAATACCAACAACCAACGGCGGCACATACAGCCCCGATTTTATGTACATTGTAAAAAAGCGCGATGGCGGTAGAGAATTAAACATTGTGGTGGAAACAAAGGATGTTGCCCTCGAAGACGCTTTGCGTGGTGAAGAAAAATTGCGCGAAAACTGCGCCCGCGTTTTCTTTGAATCGCTACGCAAAGACGGCTACGAAGTGCGGTTCCGCACACAAATCAGAGGAAAAGAAATGAGCCAACTCATCAACGATGTGTTGGCTCAAAACATGGAATAATTATTAGACCTGTCCAATTCGTCATTTCGGAGTTCCCGAACAGGTCTATTTATTTACCTGCTTCCAAGCGACTTCCCCGATTACGGGGATTTTTGTTGTCGCGCCGGTGAAGGCTTTTATCATCAGGAAAATCATGCTTAACAGGCTGATTAGACCGAGTAGGGCGACGATAATGCCTATTCCCGCGCCGAATATCCAGCCGATTAGCGGAACCATTCCGAAAATGTTGCCGATTGCGCCAATCACCCAGCCCAGAATCATTAGTAACAGAAACCATATCGTAGATTGCATTGCGTGAAAGCGTACAAATTTGTTCTCCTTTTCCAGCACAAGAACAAGAATTCCTGAAATGGGACCAAATAAATAGCTTAGTGACGCAACAATGTTTTCATCCAAACCAAAAATGGATTTCATAGTTTAATACCTCGTTAGTTGGTGATTGTGAATGCGGGAAGTACGCGTGAATCAACGCGTGTGTTTCCAACATATGCACGAACGGTGAAGTTTGTGTCTCCGCGTCCGGATTGGATAAGAACGGGTACATACCATGTGCGTTCGTTGCGGTTGCGATTGTCTGCGAAGAACATATCGTTGTGTTGCAACCTGCCGCCCGAACCGGTAACTTCCAAATCGTCAACTTCTGTTGAAGTTACAACGCGGAACTCTGCCCAGTCGCCAATGCGTAAGTTTCTGCTTACCCCAACTTCACGCGCCACGCTGATGATATATCCGTCATCTGCGTCTTCTGCGCGAATGGTTCTGGTGCTTTCTGCGGTTAAGTTGTTCACGTTGCCGCGGCTGCTGCTCGCGCTTACTACAATGTTTCCGCTTCTTATATCCCAAACTTCGGTAGACCATGTGCGATTGCCCGTGCCTGAGTTCATGCGTTCAAGTACAAAGCGGCGGTTGTCGCCCGGTACTGTTACCCAAACGGTTTCGGCATAGCGGTTGGTGGTTACGTCAATTCTTGTTGTGTCGCGGTCTACCCATGTTGCGCGGGGTGTGCCGACAATTTGTGCATCGCCGTCGTCCCAGTCATTTCCGCCTGTGCCGCCCACAGTTACAGACACGTTGCGGGTTGCCGCACCGGCTTCAACTCTTGTGGCGTTAGCAAAAACTCTAACCGTACCCGTGCGTTGCGGTGTGAACGATACTCTCCAGTTACGTGCAGAAGTTGTGGTTGTGGTACGGGTTGCGTTAAACTCGCGGCCGTCTGCATCGCGTATCCAAACGTGTTCCACGTCCGGGTTTGTCGCGACGTTAATGGTTACGGAACTGCCGCGGGACACATTGCTTGGGCTTGCGTTCGCGCTGTTAATTCTTGGCGCAACAGGGGCAACAAATGGCTGTGCCAAAGTTAGGTTGAATGCTTGAGTTTCCGCGCCGTCCCAAGTATAGGAACGGTTCGCGCCTACTTCAACCGTTTGCGCCGCCCAAACCGCAGGGTCAAAATTGATTGTCCATGTGCGGGAATTTGCGTCTTGCGAAAGCATTGTTGCGCGGGCAAAACGCCCTGTTGCGCGGGCATTGTTTACCCTGTCAAAGTTTGCCCAAACATCCGTAGCCTGCGCGCCTGTTACAACCGTAAGCTGTACAAAACCTTGGCGTGTTGCAGGGGTTTCTGTAATGCTTGCGATTTGAATAGGCCCTAAGTTTGCGGGTGCGGCGGGAACAATTGCAGGAACAGCGGCGTGTTGTGTTGCTTGTTGCGTCGCTTGTGCTGCGCCTGTTACCGTAACAGGTATGTTCATAACTGCCGCGCCGTTCTCGTTGTTTGTGTCGTTTGCAAAAACGGTAACAACGGTGGTGTTTGCGGGGGAAACGGTTAAGGACCATTCGTTGCCTGAAATGCGGGTACCGGGTACACGCACACCGTCAACCGTTGCAAAAACGAAATTGGTTTGCGGTGTTACGCGAATTGTGAATGTTGCCGTCTGACCATGTGAAATGGTTGTGCGGTCCAACGAGAGGTTCGCAAATGCAGGCGCGGCAGCTACCGAAAGCGGCACCGCCATCATAAACACAAATGCAATAAGAATTTTTGTTGCGATTGAAAAACTTGCCTTCAAAATACATCATCTCCTTCTAAGAAATATTCTGTGGTTTCTTTCGGATATAATACCACAAACACGCAAGAAGAATATGACAATTCTGTTGCAGTGCTTGACAAATTTTGATATTATGAATCCAATTCACGGGAGGAGGTAATTTTAATGGCTTACAAAATTACAGACGACTGCATCGCGTGCGGAGCTTGTGTGCCCGAGTGCCCAACAAACTGCATTGCCGAAGGCACACCTTATGTAATCACAGCCGCCGATTGCGTTTCTTGCGGCGCGTGTGCCGAAGTATGCCCTGTTTCTGCCTGCGTGCAGTAATTCGGGGTAAGGGGAAAACATAAACGCTTAAAAAAAGCTTCGCAAGTTAAACCTGCGAAGCTTTTTAGCGAGTTTCTTAAATTATAACCCTGCGTGCGGTAATAAATCCGCGGTTGTTGTGTGCTTCGTTTAAACTGCAAATTCTTACGCCGCCCGTGCTGTGTGATGACGAGTGGATGAATTGGTCGCCGCCAATGTACATTCCGACGTGGTTAATGTGGCTTCCGCTTCCGAAAAAGAGAAGGTCACCGGGGATGATTTCGGAACGGCATACTGCAATGCCGTTGCGGGCTTGGTCGCGAGAACTGCGGTTAAGCGAAATTCCGTACTGCGTGAAAAGGAACACCATAAAGCCCGAACAATCGAAACCATTAGGGGTTGTCCCACCCCACAAATATCTTGTGCCGATGTAATTTTTTGCGGTTTGAATAATCTCGTTTGCAAGTGCGCCGCCAATACGCGCCGTAGGAAGTGTTACAAAACTGGGGATGGAAACGTCGGACTGTGATACAAAAGCGATTTCGCCGTTAAATTCTATGCCGTAAAAATTTTCGTACGCGTATCTTACGGTTACACTTTCGCCTTGAGACATGAATGAAAAAGCGTTTCCGCCGGGCAAATCGTAAACCCTTGCGAAAGGTGCGGCTGTCACCGTGCCGTAGGTTTTTGTAACCCGCACGAACTCACGCGCAATGTACACGTAGTCCGTACCGTTTACGGATACTTGATAGAAGTCGCCCACAAAACCGTGTACTTGAATAACCGTGCCGCGATATGCGTGGAAAAGGCGGTTGTTCGTACCCGCATATGCATACTCGCGAACATTTACACGCGAACCGGTAATAACGCCGTATGTACCGTTTGCATATGCCGTCACGGAGAATAATATAGTTAAAAGGGTGCTTACGAGAAATATTTTAATCATACGTCACCAACCTTTACCAACTTTGTTGCGCAAATATTAACAAATTATTAAATGTGTGTCAACGGTTTTTGTCGAATTTTTTAATTTTGAGAGGAAAATTTGTATGCAGGTGCTTTTTTTATTTCTGAAAGGGATAGCCGTAGGCGGCGCAAATGTTATGCCGGGGGTAAGCGGAGCCACTCTTGCCGTCATTTTTCGGATTTATGACAGGCTCATAGAATCAATTAACAATTTATTTTCAGATATGAAGGAATCATTAAAATTTTTAATTCCAATCGGGCTGGGTATGGTTGTTGGAATTTTGGCGGTAGGCGAAGCCATCGACTTTCTTCTTGTGCGGTTTTCTATGCAAACGGGTGGGTTTATCGCGGGGCTTATGGCGGGCAGTTTGCCGTTTATTTACAGCCAATGCATTCTGGAAGAGGACGGCAAACGCGATAAGCGATACATTTTATTCGCCGTTGCCGCCGCCGCGTTTATCATTTTAATCACTTTGCTTGCGCCCGAAGGCGACCGCGACGCCGTTTTTGAAGGCGCGACCTTCAACGCCGCACTTGCCGCACATTTATTTATCGGCGGGCTTTTTGCGGCGGCGGCTATGGTTGTACCCGGCGTTTCAGGCGCAATGGTGCTTATGCTTCTCGGCCTGTTCCCAATCGCCATGCACACCATCACAAATATCCGCGAATATCTGATGTCCCCCACAAACCTTGAACTCCTTACCCCCATTCTTGCCGTAGTCATTCCGCTTGGAATCGGCATTGTCGCGGGCATTCTGCTCGGTTCAAAATTAATTGCCATCCTTCTCAAAAAATTCCACAGCCAGACCTATTTCGTAATCCTCGGCCTTGTTTTCGGAACAATCTTCGTAATCTTCAACGACCCCGCAACCTATCAAAGCCACGAATCCGTCACACCGCTGCTGATTGCTTTCACCGCAATCACATTCATTTGCGGAGCCGCTACTTCTTTGCTATTGGGCAAACGGAAAGATTAGTTCTCGGGGGGTTCACCCCCGAACCCCCACGACCTTATTGTTCATGAAAGGGGTTTCAAAATGGGATTTTTCAAGCGTAAAAAAAATTCGATTGAGAAAAAAAGGCTGGACACGACGCATGAAATTGTGTGTCTGTATTGCTTTAGGGACTTTGCGCACGATAGGGTGATGTTTAGGGCGTTGGCGGGGCTTGACGCGGACGGATATGAGGCGCGGTGTGACGTTGTGCTGGACGAGTACAGGGATAGATTCGGGATGGGTTCGGCGGGCGAGTTGCCCGTTGCGCTAGACCCTGACGAGTTTAACGAGGTAAGCAAGAGTTATTTTAGGGGAGTGCTTTCGTCACTGACAGATGACTATGGAAATGTTACAACGCAACGAATTTGCCCGTTTTGTCATAATAGTCTGCCGCAGAGCGCGGGCTTCGCGCCGAGTACGGTTATTTCTGTTGTGGGTGCGTCTCAGGCGGGGAAGTCGGTGTATTTGACAAGCCTGATTCACACGCTTAAAACGATTACGCCGCGAAATTTTCCTGTTTTCTGCACGCCGATTAATAATGAGATGGGTCGCAGATTTAAATTTGAATACGAAGACCCGCTAATCGAACACGGAATGTTGCTTGACCCCACACAAAAAGAGAAACAGCAAGAGCCGTTTATTTTTACGTTTTCGTTCGCGGACGAAAGCAAGCCCGAGATTAATATTGCGTTCTTCGACGTGGCGGGCGAGGGCTTGGTTGATACAAATTACATGGATATTTATGCGGCGCACATTCGCAATTCGGGCGGAATTTTGTTTCTGGTAGACCCGTTGCAGTTCCGTGCGGTGGGGCGGAAAATTCGGCTTAAAAACGCGCTGGACTTAGAGCTTGATTATTCCGACGAACCTGCGGAAGTTCTGAGCGGCCTTGTGGAAGACTACATTTACAAGCAAGGCGGCGGGGTTTCCGACGCGCCTGCCGCAGTGGTTTTAACCAAGACAGACTTGCTTGAAGCCCTGCAAAATGACGGCGAATATCTTTCCGAAAACAGTCGGATTTTTACAAATTTTACGCACCGCCAATTTTTCAACCTGCGCGAATTTAACGAAATCAACGACGAAACAGAAGCGTTCATTTCCGAAATAGACCCTAACTTTCGCAACGCGCTGAAACGTCGCTTTGCCAATTTGGGATTCTTCGCGGTTAGCGCGCTGGGAACTCGCCCCGAAAGCGGGCGCGTGGTGTCGTTTTCACCCGTGCGCGTTGACGAGCCGTTTTTATGGATTTTGCACAAGCTGGGCTACATTGATGGCAATGAAAATTGACCAACATTTTTACACGCGGGAAAAACGCGGGCTTTACACCAGCTCGGCGGGCTATGACACGGTTGCGAAATCCCACGGGCTTTGCGATTCCTTTGTAAAGGAAAAAATCCATCCGTACTGCGTTTACAGCGGCGGCGGCGCGAACGCGATAACCCTTGCGCATTTCCCGTGCGGCAAAATGCTTTTTGGTCAAGCCGCCTTTGTTCCAACGGATTTTACGGGGCAAAGGTCGGCTTTTTTTGCGCACAATTATATTTTGCCTGCGGAAGCGGCGGGCGCGGCGTTGGCGGATATCGGAAAGTTGCTTCTCACGCGGTTTGAAACGACCGTTGACGGCGGCGAGGGGTTGGCGGGTGAGGGAGAATCGGCAGAGTTGGCGGAATTGGATGAATTGCCGGAATTGCCGGAACTGCCCGCGTTGCCCGTTTCGCCCGCTTTGTCCATGCAATCGGCGCGGGAATTTCCGCCCGAAATCGCATCCGAAACGGTAATGCATATCGCAAGTTGCGTTACGAAATCCGTGGAGAGCGCGAAAAAAACATATGTAATTCTGCCGAAATTTAGTGATGAAACCGCAAGGCAAGAATTCATACGCGCTTTGCTTGTGCAAATTTACGCGCAAATTCCCGAAGGTGTGCGGCACTTATTGGGCTTTTGCACCGCCACAAATGAACCCGAAAAGCGGAAAGGCATCCATTTAATTTTCTTGGAGAACGGGACGTACAAAACAGGGGATACACGTTTCTCCAGCGATTTTACAGTTGATGTTTCCCGCCGCGCAGGCGAAAATGCGCCCGAAAACGCGACTAGAGCGTTTTCGAGCGCACTTGCCGCGACAGGCGGGGCGGCTGATGTTTCCCACTGCACAGGCGAAAATATTTCCACACTCCCTACATATATAAAGGAAAGAATCCGCGCCATTTCCCCCGCAAACTTTTTCGCGGAAGTGAATTTTTGGCGCAAGCGCGTCCCGTTCGCGTCCACGTGCATAACCGACGCAGAAGCAACGTGGCTGGACAAAAACCTTGAAAACCTACAATTTGAAACCATACCGTCAGACGCAATAAAAAAAGGCAAAGCCGCCGAAAACTCCACCCTGTATGTAATGCTTTCCATTTTAAAAACCGTAAGCACCGCCCTAAAAAGCCGCCGCGAAATCCATCTGCGCTATTTCCTCGGAAGCTACTCCCTCTCGCCGCAAAACCACGAAAGAACCATCGAAATTCTCCGCCGCATTTACCAAAACCACACGGGCGAACAAACCCCGCAACATCTGGAAAATATGGCGTTTTTGTTTGGCTGTCACTCGCCCAACCGTACAACAAATTCCCGTACATAATCGGTTTTTGGGAACAGTTCGCCAAAGCCGATATCACTTACTTTTACGGTAAGCTCTGTATTGGAGCGGAACGCCAGCCCTATTTTTAAGCGGGTAACGCCCTTTGGTCTGGGGGGCAAGCCGTCAAGTCGCAACGCAGAAATTTCGCGGCTTTCGCCTGTTGGTGCAAGTTCGGTTAGAAGCAAATCAATTTCGCCGTTTACTTCGCCGTTCACAAGCACCAGCTTGGACGAGTGCTTTTGCCACCAAAAACCGTTGCGCTCTACCAATGTTAAGAAGTTTTCCCCGCACGATAGCCCTATGTCGTTTTTTAGCTGGTGTTTGTCTTCAATAAAAAGCGGTGTGCCGTCTATTTCCAGTTCGCGGGCGGCGATTAATGCCGCGCCCTCGGCGGTAATCATTTTCGGATTCTTGTAAAAATGCACGCGCTCTTTCGGGAAAATGGCGGTCACGGCTTCTTTTGCCCACAGCATTTCAAAGCCGCCGCCCACGCAAAGAACCGCGTCAACTTGCGCGGGAGTGATTGGGTTTTCCGAAAGATTTTTCTCCAGCACATTGGCTATAAAATCGTTAAACCGTGCGGCGTAAGGCGCGACTAACTCATCCACCTGCTCATTGGTGAGGGTGTGCTGGGCGGGCGGATACACAAAGTTGTAATAAAGTTTAAGCGGCTTTGTGCGGATGTTTTTTTGAAACAACATATCCTTGTGGGTGTATGTGAATTCCAGAAGTTGCTCTTTGAAGTTTTCGGCTGTGCCGTCCTGCGGCAGAAAGGCCTCAAACAGCCGCTCAACATCTGCGCCCAAAGCCGCCATGCTTATTCCGTCCGAAAAAACCGACGACATACTAACGGCGTTTAACGCGCCGTTTTTTTCTGCCACATTATAAAGACCGCCGCGCAATTCGCCACTGCCAAGGTCTAACAAAAGCGTATTTTCCGCGCTTTGCGGCGGCTTGCGATAATGGTGCGCAAGAACACACTCCCTGTCCGCCACAAGCGAAATCAATTCTTTCTCATAGCCCGCAAGCTTAAAAACCCGCGTAAATTCTTCCTGCGCAGGCGCACTGAAATACGCAGGCACCGACGCAACGATACCCACGATTTCCGCCTTGGGATTAATGCTTTTTACACTACCCAAAATCTCTTTTATGAACAACGCGAAAACCCCTGCAACACTAACCGACCTGCCGCCCACATCCAAATAGTCGAACCGACCCATCTTTTCCAACAGCGCGGAAAAAACCGTTCCCACACCCCTGTTAAGCACGGCATACTCCCCAAAAACCCATTCTTTAGTCTCCGCAATGTACTGCATCACAGTCGGAATAGACGGCTTGCCATACCCGCCGCTAAGGTCAATAGTCTCTGCCGCGTTTTCCGCCAAATTGTAAAACGCAATCCCCGCCGCTTCATTCCCAATATCCAGCCCGATTACATAATAAATCTCATTCCTTTTTTCCGAATCAGACAACATCCTATATTTTTTGTGATTCATAATCGGACTCCTTTCGATTGGAATGTTTAAGTTCTCGGGGTTCCACCCCGAACCCCGCAAACTTTTTGAAAAAAGTTTGAACAAAAACTTTAACTCAAAACCGCGCGTACGCGCGGTTTTGGAATTACGAAACTGTTTATCGCTAGTCCATGTTAAAGTTTTTTGCCCCGCTTTTTTTCAAAAAAGCGGGTGGGGGTTCGGGGGCAACGCCCCCGAGGTTTTAAAATATATTATCTGGCGGCAATTATATTTGCGCGTAGGATTACTTGCTCTTTTAGGCGGTAGCCTGCGGTGACTATTTTGATTATTTCGCCTTTTTCAAAGCCGTCTTGTTTTTCGGCAACAATGACTTCGTGTTCCTTTGCGTTGAAGATTTCTTTAACGGCGGGGCGGATTACGGCTATGTTGTTCTTTTTCAGGATTACTTCAAGATTGCGAAATGTGTCATCCAGCATGGCGGCGGCGGCAGAAACAGCGGCGTTTGAAGAATCTCGCAAGCGGGAAACACTGTGCGTAAGGATTTCCTCGAAGGTGCAAACTTCGTAGAGAAGCACCTCTTTTTTGAACCGAAGGGAAGCTTTTTCCAGCATGGCGGTGTATCTGTCAACTTGCGTTTTAACGCGTTCGCGGCATGGCGCAAACGCCTCGCTGTTTTGGAATGTGTCGAAAAACTCCGCAAGCGCAGATTCTTCTTGCGGAGGGGTCTCCAGCCACGCGGCACGGACAGCCGCAAGAATTGCCTTGTTTTCGTCCTCGGGCGTGTCGCTTTTTTCTTCCTGAAATTTTTTTAGAATGTCGCCGCTTTGACCCGAAAATGTTTGGATACTTTCTTGCAAGCCTGAAATTTTTATTTCAATTGTTTCTCGGATTCCGTTTAAAATATCGCGCTCCATGCCGTCTGCGTCTATTGTCAATTTTTCCAAGGCTTGCGAAAAAACGCCCGTGATTTCTTTGGCAAGCAAAACCTCTGCGTTAATCAGCTTTTGCAAAGAATAATCCGCACGGGTGTATTCCACGTCCATGTCTTCCGCCAAACCTGCGGCTTCCGCTTCCAGCGCGGCAAAAAAATTTTCGCGCTCGGGCGGTTGCGGAAATGTTGTTTCCAATAAAGAATCCAATTCGTTTTCAAAATCTTCAAACGAACGCACAGGCTCTGCCTTTTTTTGCGGCTCGCTTTGAAGCATTTGAAAATTTTTTATAATCGGTTCGGTAGCCTGTTGCGCTTCGTTTAGCGCGTCCAAGATGCCCGAAACCGCGATTGCTTGAGCGTCTCCCGCAGGCGCGGCGGTACGCGGAAGCTTAATAATATTGCCAATCTCCTCGTATTCCCTCTCAATAAGTTCCGTATAAAAACGCGCTGTTTTTCTGCTGTGCAAATCATCAAGGCGCGACAGGCAGAACCGCAACCCTTCGCTGTAAAACGAATACAATTCTTCCATAAGCGAGTCGTCGCTCTGCAACCCTTTTTCATAATTTTCTTTCGCGCTGTCAATTAGACCCATTGTGTTTGCCAACGCCTCGTTAAGAATTTTACTCTTCTCCGTTTTAATCGGACAACGCGACGGTTCTTCTGCCGCATCATCAAACTCGCGCAGTCGCGATTTAAGCACTTCGCAAATGCCCTCCACAAGCGCGTTCACATTTTCATCATCAAAAGAAATGCCTTCCGCAAGCCCAATAACCCTTTTATACACCCCCATAATCGAAACCAAATGCGCATAAATTTCCTCATCCGATTCCCCAAGGCGCGAAAAACGAGCCGCGTCCGTAGTAATTTGACCGCACACCGCCTTGCTTAAAGCCGCAAATCTTTTGTCAACACCATGGTCATTCGCCGCAACAGCCTTGTACTTCTCCCACAAAGCCCACAGCTCTGTACTGTTTTCCCTTTTCGCTTTAAGCCTAACCTTCACTTTTGCACCTCGATTTCATGTTGGATTTGGGGGGCTTCTATGCCAGCGTGTTGTCCACTATTTCAAATGTATACACAACAGGATTGTCAAAATTTTCTTCAAGCGAGGATATGTCGACCGACTTAATCTTCAATTTTATCCCTAACGCCTTTTGAAGTTCATATAATCTTCCGCCTGCACAACATTCAAAATATGGTTCAACAATTGGTGGTGGTGGGCTATTTTTAATTTTATCTCGCTTAACTTTGCCGTATCTATGCGAACAAGTGAAAGTGACAGAGATTGTATTGTCATCATTCAATACAGGTCTATGTCTGTCAAAAGTTTCCGCAAACAGTGCCATTCTTTCGTCAAGGTCTAAATGAGCATATTCAAGAGCAAAGATTTTGCGGTCTTTGTCGTGTCCCGTGCCCATACAGCCCCCGTTTGTTTCATATAATCGCCATCGTTGCTCTTTTGTGAGATGCTTTTCCATTGCTTCTTTAAACTCTTTATCACAATCGGGCCCTAAGCTTGGTGCGCCCAAAGCTTCATATTTTTGTATAATCCTCTCAAATATAGGCAATACATCTTCTGAAATTCCACTATTCTTTTTACGCATTGCCTTTAACATAGTTTTCATTTTTCAACACCACCTAATATAAATTTTGCGTACGGCATTAAGAGCTATGCGGTTTCTACCTTGCCCACAATTTTAACAGGTTTTCCAAATTTTGTTTTAAACCACTCCACAGCATCGCTGTGTTCCTTTGAAATTTCTTCGTTTGACATACTTAAATGACGCAAGGAATTTTCATCTTCTATGGGAACAAAAGCGGGCTACACACGCGAACGGTAGCTTGATGCGGTGGGGTTCTTTTAAAGGCGTTTTCTTTGCCTTTAAAAGAACCCCACCGTAGCAAGCGCGCACTATGCCGCCGTGGGTCGCCCGCGAAGCCCCTTAGCTATACAGTTCATCAACGGAAAGCTCGGTTACAACGCCGTCGGTGGAGAGACTGCGGGCTGTTACGTGAAGCATATTGTCTTGGCCTACGTGGAAGATTACTTTTACTTTCTCCTGTCCGCGAGGGCCTTGCGGAATGCCGCGCAAAGATGTTCCTGCAAGGCGTTTCATGCCGTCGCGATTTACTGTGATGTTCTTTTCGTCGGAGGGCATTGTGTTTTCGTAAGCGACAATTGCCATGGATGTTACGTTGTCGAAGTTGGTCATGAGGGGTTCGGGGGCGTCAATGGTTAAGCCTTCTTTGGGGATATCTTGACCTGCGGCAACGATTTCCATAAAACGGCGGCCTGCTATTTCAAGGCCGAGGGGGTGAATTGTGCGTTCTTGCACAACGGGGCCGCGCACGGTTGGCATCATTATCATGTTGCAGTAGTACGCCGCGCCTTGCGAAATACTTAGCGCGGGCGAAATTTTAGACTTAAACGGCTCTTTGCCGAAACGCTCCGTTATTTTTTCTCCCGCATATATAATGGAAGAACTGCCGCCCACAAGGAAGATTTCATCTATGTCGGGTTCGGTTAGTCCGCCCGCTTCAAGGCAACGGCTTACGCAGTTGAGTGTCTCGTCTATGAGGTCGCTTACGCTTTTGCCTTGGAACTTCTCGAAGTTTTCGGGGCTGTCTCCCAAGGCGTTTATTCGTTTGTGATTTAAAAACATATCGCGTGTAATTTCCATGTTGATGTTTACTATGCGCGGCTCTTGAATAAGCGGCGCGAGGGTGATTTTTGTAGACTTCGTTTGACTAAGACGCTCTTTGGCTTGGTTTGCGGCTTGTTGCAAGCGCACCAAAGCAACCTTTTTTTGCCGCTTGGAAACGCCGTCGTCTGCGTCCTCGTCGAAAAGGTCTATTTCTTCGCCCGTGAGTTTTTTGAACTCTTCGTACACGATATCCATTATTACTTTGTCTATGTCATTGCCGCCCAAATCGTTATCGCCGTAGGTGCTTACAATTGAAATGGTCGGCTCGCCTTCCACTTCGGTTTTTATTTCCAAAACGCAAGCGTCAAACGTACCGCCTCCGAAGTCGTAAACCAGCACTTTTTTGTTGGCTTCTTCGTTTACGGCGTAGGAAATTGCAGACGCGGCGGGCTCCAGCCGCAGGTATATATTTTCCGGGTCGAAACCCGCTAAAACGGCGGCATCCTTGGTCATTTTCTTTTGCTTGTCGGTAGAGTTTGCGGGCACGGTTATCACACAGCCCGAAAACTCGCCGCTAATGCCCATTTCTTCCTGCGCGTACTCGTCCGCTTTCTGCTTGAGATGGCCCAGAATTTCGCCCGCAATTTGCTCGGGCGCGAACTTGTATTCCTTATCGTCCACAGAAACGGTAATCTTTTGTTCGCTTCCCAAATATCGCTTGATAGAAAGCACGGTTGAAAGTGGATAAATGATTGCCGCTTCCTTGGCTTGTACACCAAAAATGCGCGAAAGCTTGTTCTCATCTTCCGGGTCGGATTCAAATTGGATTGCCGTCGGGAAAATATTGGAGCCGTCTATCGGAATGGTTTGCGCTTCGCCCTCCGCAAAGTTGTAAATACTTACAACAGAGTTTGTTGTGCCAAAGTCAATCCCAAGAAACAACCCGCGTTCCATGTCTAATCCTAAAGTTCCCATTTGTGCCTCCTGTACAAATAATTGTCTTATTTTTACATATGATATACTTTTTCTAAGAAAAAATCCAGTGTATGGTTATTGCCGCTTCCCCATATTCATAATCTGTTCGATATTGGTGCGCATGGCATCGTTGATGGTTTGCGCGCTTGTTTGGGCGTGAAGATTGATGAACGTGCCAAGCCCGTCGCCAATGGATTGGGTGAGGTTTTGCAGAGATGACTCGTATGCGTTTAGCGAAGTCTCAAGTGCTTTTTGGTTGCGCTGTATGAATTCGGTTTGTGCCGTTATGGTCTGTTGGGCAGACATGAGGTCAACAAGCTGGTCTGAAAGGGAGTTGCTGTGAGCTTTCATTTGGGTTGCAAGAAGGTCTGCGGCGGAATGCACCTTGTCGCTTGCCTGTGCAAGCCGCACCGCGCCGCCGTTTATTTCTGCCGCCGCGCCAACCATGTTGTGCAGAACGTCGCGGAAGATGTCTGCCGTTCGTACAGAAATTTCTTCCAGCGTTTGCTTGTACGTTTCGGATTGACGGTCTATGGCTTCGGTTAAATCGTTTTTCAGGCGCAGAAGCACGCCGCCTGTGTCTGCCGCGTAGAACCGCCCTATTTCGCGCTCAATGAACAAAACCATTTCACTCACGAATTGCGCACGTACTTCTCGCGCATTAAAAATCGCCGCCGCCACGCGGCAAGATATAAACGCGATAATCGCAAGCAAGCCGTAAACCGCCGCTTCTTCCAAATACACAACCGCAAGCACAAAACCGATGCCCAAAATTCCAAGCTCCATTGTTTCAATGAAGGGAAGAAGTCCCGTGTATTTCCATCCAAAAAAATTCATTGCGGAAACCGCCCGCTCTACTATTTGTACAGTGGGCACGGCAGAAACAGAACGCTCTGCCATGCGGATGTATTCTGCCGCCGCGCTTTTTAAAACGGGATTTTTAAGCTTCGCCGCCTCGTTTTTGCTTTTCAATTCTTTCGCCGCAATGCCGTGAAAAGAATGTAACGCGCCGCGAAAATGCAAGTGCGCAAAAACCCGCAACACCAACAACGCCGCCGTGATACACAAATAGACAGCCACGATAACCACATGATTATCGTGCCTGCCCAACGCCGCAAAAACATTTTCAAAGAAGCCCAAAAATTCGCTCATGCCCGACCGTAACGCAGTTTAATCGCCGCCGCCGCTTGCGAAAGCGTACCAAGTTTTTCCCAGCCGCCCTCATGCGCTTCTTTGAAACCTTTTGCGGCAAGCATTTCCTTGTCCGCTTCAATTTTAACGCGCTCGCCTACAAAAAATGTGGCGGTTTTTGTACCCGCGTCATATTCCAGCCGCTTTAAGAAGCCTTCAATTACGGCGGGGTTTTTCCTGTACGTCCATGCCGTCTGTACGTCCTCGATATAGATATTCGCACCGTCATAGCGGTAGAAAAAAATGCCCGCCAGACTTCCGCCGTCAAGCGCGACAAGTAAACGCCTGTTAATATCCACAATGGTTCGGCGCATCTTCTGCCGCCACGAAATTATATGCTCAGGCGGCTCTGTAACCGAAAGCTTGTCACGCGACGCGTTTTCTTTAAGCATGGCATGGATTTTGGGCAACAGGGGGACTAATGCCCCCCTGCGGCTTGAATAATCGTGTATTTCCATATGCAACCTCGTTATAACTGCGCGATTTTTTTCTCTACCCACGCTACGTCTTCTTCGTCCATTTCGGCTTCAGCTTGGTTTATAAGTTCGTTCAAGCCGATTACGTTTACTTTGGCGTTGTCTTTTTTCAGCTTCAGCAATTTGTACAAAAGCCTTTTTTGTTCAACTTGCATTTCTGTTTTCGTAGCCATCATAAACCTCCCTTACGCGAACGGGTTTTCTCCGCAATACAGCCTGCCAACGGGTTGGTTGTAGGCTACATCGCAAATGCCCAGCATTTTAAGCGCGGAGAAGAGGGTTTTGCCGATGTGGCCGTAACCCATTGCGGCGTGATGCGGATAGCGTTTTGCGATTAAAACATGACGATAGAACCGCGCCATTTCGTTGATGGCGATAACGCCTACAGAGCCGAAAGTTTTAGGGTCTGCGTCAATGGTTTCGCCTTGGGCAACGTATGCCCGCAATACGCAGTCTGCGGTGGATTGCAAACGGAAAAGCGTTATGTCTCCTGATTTCAGCGTACCTTCCAGCGTACCGCGTGTAATATCGGGGTCGCCGTCGGGTTCAAGCAAACGCTTCATTATAAGCTGATATTTCATTTCGGGATTTTTCAGAAGACTGCTTGGGGTGTTTCCGCAATGGAAGCCCATAAAAATATCGTTTAGTGCATAGCTGCCGTATTTTTCTTTTTCCGCCAAGTACAAATCGTGCGGAACGGTATTGTTGATATCCAGCAAAGTTGGCGGCAATTGCGTTGCGCAGGTTAAAATATATTCGGAAAGCGCGCCGTAGATATCCGTTTCACACGCAACGGGAATGCCCCGCCCCGTCAAACGGGAGTTTACATAGCACGGCACCATGCCAAATTGCGTTTGGAACGCAGGCCAGCACTTGTTTGCAAACGCCATATATTCGCTTGCGCCAAGATGTTTTTCTGCCCAGTCCAGTAAGGTGATTTCAAGCTGTGCAAGCTTTGGCAGAATGCCCGACTGCTTGTTTCCGCCGCCAAGTTCTTCCGCCATATCTGCCGCAACTTTTTCGATACGGGGGTCGTTTGCGTTTGCGTTAAACGCGGCAAAAAGGTCTAGTTCGGAATTTTCCTGTACTTCAACGCCCAAGTCATACAGCGGTTTGATAGGCGCGTTACACGCAACAAAGTCAAACGGACGCGGCCCAAAGCCAAAGATTTTCAACCCTTTAAGCCCTAAAATAATACGTGCCACAGGAACAAACTCCGCTATCATTTCCGCAACTTCGCCCGACGTTCCCACGGGATACTCGGGAATATACGCCTTCACGCCGCGAAGCCCCAGATTGTACGATGCATTAAGCATTCCGCAATAGGCATCGCCGCGCCCTTGAATAAGGTCTGCCGCGGTTTCTTCCGCCGCCGCCACAAACATCACAGGCCCGCAGAACTTTTGCGCAAGCATGGTTTCCGGCCCTTCCGGCCCAAAATTACCAAGGTAAACAACCAGCGCGTTACAGCCCGCTTCTTTCAATTCCGCAAGGGCTTTCATCGCATGGTTTTCATTTTCAACCGTTGTTTTAATTTCCTCAATCTTTGTGCCGCCCATTTCCACCGCTTTAACAACCGCTTCTCTGCGCTTTTCCGAAAGCGTTATCGGGAAACAGTCCCTACTTACCGCCACTATTCCAAGCTTCACCACAGGTACATTTTTCATGCGCGTCCGCTCCATTCGTTTTTCTAAGAAATGTTCCATTAATAATACATTCACCATGTTTGATGGTCAAGTGTTATTAGGTGGATGTTCGGAGAACTAATTATACTTCGGAATTGACGCCGTTTGACAGGAAGTGTAAAATTCATTTTTGAACTAAAAACCAAATCCTAGGAGGAAAAACTATGTACAAGGGTTTCAAAAAGGTTTTGTGTGTACTTATGGCAGTTGTAGTGCAGTTCGCTTCGCTTACTTCATTTGTAACGGGCGCATTGCCCGTTACGGCGGCAAGTTACCCCCCCCCCCCCCC
>Ga0209755_10002548_pt1 | contig 24864 bp, 22 predicted proteins | sample TergutCo191P1_FD_187301 | JGI IMG/M metagenome (GOLD analysis project Ga0209755, IMG submission 187301) | Cornitermes sp. P1 segment gut microbial communities from Petit-Saut dam, French Guiana - Co191P1 (SPAdes) (version 2) | ecosystem: Host-associated > Arthropoda: Insects > Digestive system...
CCCATGCCGGGAAAAGACTGTAAGTGACTTTGCCGCCTTCAACATCGACTTTTGAACTTTCTGCCGTAACCGATGAATACCCTGTGACAGAATTTCTAAACTCGGTTTCCACTGTCGCCTTGATTCGTTTTTGCGCGCGCTCCTGCGATTTATCCGCGTCAACGTCGTATTTTTCGGCGAGGTAGCCGGAGAGAAAAGCTGTTTGAAATTCTTTTAAACCCGAATAATCGAACGGCTCGATTGCGTCCATAAAACTGTCATCCATTTTTTCCGAACCGTCCACAGGAATTTTTTCAAACGCCATGCTGCCGTCGCGCACAACGGAATAAAAATCAGTTTTTGTGTAATTGTAAGTTGAATCGCTCCAATTTTTTGTTTTTGCCGCTTTGTAACGGATGTGCCCCTGCGCCTTCGCGTCAAAAAGCCAGAACGGTAAATAAACGCCTTGAATATTATTGATGCGATTCTCGTCTTTAAAACTATTTGGAAGAAGTTTTTTACCTTTGTAGAAATTTTTTAACGCTTCCACCGCTGATTTTTTTTCGTGCTTAAACGGAATAACTAACTCGGGTTTTAACATTCCTGTAAGCCGTTTTAAAACAATCTGAGAATTTCCGCAGTTGGGACAGACCATCGCCGCTGTGTTTTTATCTCCGATTAACTCCGCGCCGCATGAAGGACACGCGCCTTGCGTCAGCTCGTTTAATTCATTATCGCCCCATTCCTGCAGATCATTTTTATCCCACTCAAATTTATCTTTTTCCGGCGCGGCGGTTTCTTTTTGATACTCTTCCAACGCGGCGATTTCAAACTCAGCGTCACAGTACGGGCACTTCATTTTTTGAGTCGAACTGCTGAACTGAACAGCGCCGCCGCAATTAGGGCATTTATACTCTTTTATGTCCATTTATCAATCCTTTGATTTTCCGCACTCGGCGCAGAATTTTCCGGTGTTGCCTGCGTGTCCGCATGAGCATGTCCAGTCGCCTGAGGGAGAGGGTTTACCGCACTCGGCGCAAAACTTTCCTGAGTTGCCGGCGTGTCCGCATGCGCATGTCCAACCTGAAACAGGAGCTGGTTTTCCGCAGTCCGCGCAGAATTTTCCGGTGTTGTTTTTATGTCCGCAAGGGCATGACCATCCGTCTGCTGCCGGCGCTTGCTGCGCTGGCTGCTGTTGTTGCTGTTGAGCCTGCTGCTGCGCGCCCATTTGGAACAGCGCTTGAGGATTCATTCCTCCGGCTTGACCTGCCATTCCCATTCCCATAAAACCTGTCATTGCTCCCGCTGTGTTTCCCGCCGCAGTGCGCATCGCATCGCTCTGAGCGTTTACAAGAGCAGCCGCCGCCATTGTCGGGTCCCGCATAACAGCCGCTGACTGAAGTTCTTTTATCTTTTTTTCATCTTCCGGCAATGCCGTGCATGTAATTCCGAAGTTAACAATTTCTAAGCCGCGGACATCTCTCCATTTACTGCTGAGAGCTTCGTTTAATATTTCCGCGAGTTTCTCTGTTTGAAAAGAAATCTCGTGATACTCAAGTCCTGTTCCGAGTTTCCCAAGCGAAGGACCAAGAACTGTAATTATCTCGCTTTTTAACTGACTGTCAATTTTATCTCTTGTGTAATTTTCATTAACATTACCGCATACATTTGAAAAAAATAAAACCGGATTTGTCATACGGTAGGAATATTCGCCGTTAGCTCTAAGGCTTATTGTCAGGCGTAAATTGATATTTGGATCGACAATTAAATATGGAATGGGATTTGGAGTTCCGTATTTATTTCCCATTATTTCTTTTGTGTTAAAATAATAAATGCGCTGATCTTTTCCGGGGCTTCCGCCGTGTTTAAAACGTTCGTCTATGCTTTTTAACATTCCGATAAATCCTTGACCGAGTCCTCCGTGAAAAATACTCCTTTCGCTTGACTGGTCGTAAGTGTATTTACCTTCTTCAGAGCAAAATTCCATAACGCGTCCGTTATCGATGATGACTGCTGCCTGCCCCTTGTTTACGACAATTCCAGAGCCGTTCGAGATAATATTATCCTCGCCTTTGGTATTGCTGCTTCTCTTGCTTATTTTTTTCTGCCCTTTCGCGGCGAGCACGTCCGCGTCCAGACTTTCACATACAAAGAACTCAAGCCATTGATCCGCTAAAGTACCGTCGACTGCTCCGGCTAACGCTTTTATTAAACCCATATTAAACTCCTTTTTTTCATAATATCATAAATAAATATTGAAAGTAACCACCTTTTGCCGATATATTTTATTATTAATTAATGAAGCAAAAACAGCTTTTTCGGCTGTATTTTTAAGGCGACTGTCTCATGTTTTCGTAAATCTTCAGCGCGATCTCCAGCAGCCTCTGTTTTGTGTTCAAAGCCGGATCATCAAGCACAGTTTCCATTAATTCTTTTAAAATTTTACCCATCATTTTTCCCGCTGGAACGTTAGCTGCCATCAAATCATTTCCGCTTACCGCGAGGTCTTTAATCGTAAAAGCGCGTCCGCTGTCTAATACTTTGTTTACTCTGTCAATGAGACTTACAAGAGAGCGGTAGTCCGGCTCCTTCGCGCTAAAGCCGTAAATGTCCGCGCGGCGCAGCCGGTAAATATCCTCGAGATTTTCTTCACCGACCCGCGCGATAAATCTGCGCACAGCGGAATCTGACCAGTCATCGGTATACAAAAACATATGCTCTTTTATTAAATGACAAACTTTATCGATAACAGCGTTTGAATAACGCATGCGGTTTAAAATATTTTTACTCATGTTAGCTGAAATTTCTTCATGACGATAAAATGTGTAGATGCCGCTTTGATCTAACGTCCGCACATTTGGTTTTCCGATATCATGAAAGAGAGCGGCTAAGCGCGTTTCGCGCGGATAATTTTTCGCCGCCGCGTAATCGCAGGCATATAATGAGTGATCCAGAACATCAAATTGATGAAAGCCTTTTTGATCAATGCCGCGGCAGGCGGAAAGTTCGTTAAGAAAAAGTTTTAAGAGCCCTGTCTGCTCCATCAGACGAAATCCAACAGAAGGAACACAGGAGCCGAGTATTTTATCAACCTCGTCCCGCACACGCTCCTGTGAAACTTTTTGACAGACATCGAGAGCGCCGCCGATCGCATCGAGCGTGTTTTTTTCTATCTTGTAACCCAGTTGAGAAGCGAAACGAACAGCGCGTAACGGGCGCAGACCGTCTTCGTTAAACCGCTGCTCTGCGTTTCCCACACATCGAATAATTTTTGCTTTGATATCTTTCTCTCCGCCGAACGGATCGATAATATCTCCGGTAGGAAGACGCAAAGCAATCGCGTTCATCGTGAAATCTCTGCGTGATAAATCTTCTTCTATGTTAGCAGCGAAATTCACTTTGTCAGGTCTTCGTCCGTCGGAGTAATCGGACTCAATCCTGAAAGTGGTAATCTCAGCGCTTTGAGTTTTATAAAAGACAGTAACAGTTCCATGCTTAATTCCGGTCGGTACAACCTTGCCGCCAGAGCGTTTAATGATAGCGGTTACTTCTTCGGGGAGGGCATCAGTCGCCAAGTCCCAATCGTGAATTTTTTGTCCCCGCAGCATGTCTCTGACCGCTCCGCCCACGAGATAAATTTCTTTCTTGTTTGCGTTAAAAATCGAGGCAATTTCTTTTATTACCGGGTCGATATTCGCTTTCAATTGAATTTTCCCTGTTAAAACAGTATACTACAATTAATTTGAAAATTAATCTTACGGATTTCGAACTATAGGTTAGTAGCGTCTTTGCGGGAAATATCAGGAATGTAATGCTAAGTATTATTTTTACAGGCGGAGATGCGCCGGATTCGCGGAAGGTTAAACAAATACTCGAGCAGGTTTCTGATGCGCTCATTATCGCCGCGGATTCAGGATTTGACACAGCGGTAAAAGCGGGGATTAAGCCGCAATACGTAATCGGTGATATGGACTCGGTAAAAGACAAGGAGAGCCTTGCCGCTGTGCCGCCGCAGAACGTTATACGCCATCAACGCGACAAGGATTATACCGACACTGAGCTTGCGTTTCTGCTTGCCAAAGAAAAAGGCGCGGATGATGTTTGGATAATCGGCGGAGGCGGCGGCAGAATCGATCATCTGTTTGCAATTCGTTCGTTATTTGAAAGAAAAGAATTTCCGCGCAGATGGATCACCGCGATGGAAGATATTTACTGTATTGAAGAAGAGAATACCGATCAGTTTACAGCGGAGAACGGAGCAATTGTTTCGGTGTTTGTGCTTGGAGACGGACCGTGGGAAGTAAAAAGCAGCGGATTAAAGTGGCAGCTTGAAGGATGGCCGTGGGGTAAAGGCGTATTCGGACTTAGCAATGTCGCTGTGGATGGAAATTTTTCGATAACGGTTAAAAAAGGCAGATTTATGGTAATATTGGAGAATATATGGCAATTATAATGGACGGCAGAGCGCTTGGGCAAAGAATTCGGGAAAGCGTGAGCGCGCGTGTTTTATCATTAAAAGAAAAAAACATAGTTCCCTGTCTTGCGGTTATTCTGGTAGGCGATAACAGCGCCAGTCTTTCGTACGTTAAGTCAAAGGAAAAAGCGCTTGCCGAAGCGGGAATGGAAAGCATCGATATCAGATTGAAAGAATCAACAACAGAGGAGCGGCTGTTATCAATCATCTGTGATTTAAATATTGATAAAAAAGTTCACGGTATTTTAGTTCAACTGCCGCTTCCAAGTCATATCAGCGAAGAAAAAATTATTGCGGCAGTTCTGCCTGAAAAAGACGTTGATTGTTTTCATCCTGTATCTGTCGGTAATATGATTTTAGAAAGAAAATGGTTTTTGCCCTGCACTCCGCACGGAGTCCTGATGCTGTTACGCGAATATAGCGTTCCTGTCAGCGGCTCTCATGTCGTTATCGTCGGAAGATCAAATATTGTCGGAAAGCCGCTTGCTTCCCTTTTGATCCGCCGCGAGTACAACGCAACTGTTACTGTTTGTCATACAGGAACTAAAAATCTCGCCTCTCATACATTAAATGCTGATATTTTAATCGCCGCCGCCGGAAAACCGCGTTTTATAAAACCGGATATGGTTAAAGAAGGGGCTGCGGTTATCGATGTCGGAATAAACAGAGTGCAAGACATTTCCGCGAAAAAAGGTTATTCTATATGCGGTGATGTTGATCCTTCCGCCGTTGACAAAGCGGGTTTTATTACGCCTGTGCCGGGCGGCGTGGGACCGATGACTATCGCCATGCTTTTACAAAATGTTCTGGAAGCAGCGTCAATTTCAACGCAAGAAGATGGAGGAAGCTGATGTCAAACGAACCTGAATACAGAGACGCGAATCCGGCGCCGGAAAATATGCCGAACAGAGGAAGAACAGCGATCATTTTTATCGCCGGAGGAATCGCGTTATTTGTTTTAACGTTAGTCGGAATGCGCGTGCGTCCTGTCGGGCTTGCTGTCGGCGTTTTTACTTTTGTCTCAGGTCTCATGATGCTTGTAAGAAGAAAACAATTTTTTTATAAACCCGGTCTTATCGTAACAGGTTGCGGGTTTTTACTGCTGCTGGCTAATCCGCGTTTTGGAGCAGTTGCAGGGTTCGCGGGATATTTTCTCATTGTCGCCGCGATGGGGCTTTTTGTTTTTGGTTTGTTTAAAGCGATTAAATTAGCGTGGGAAGTCGGAAAGTTTTCTTAAATATTTTAAAAGGAGCGCAATATGGGTGATATAATGAAGAGAGACGAGATTCCCTCATCGACAAGTTTAACAAAGTGCGGCGTCGCAGCGGTAGGTTATACAGCCGCAGGAATTTTTCTTAGTGTGTTAAACGCAATTTCCGGCAGCGGATTCAATTTAATCGGCGTTATCGCAGGCGCCGCTGTTCTCCTGATAGGACTCGGCTCGTTTTTTTCCAAAGACCCGGCGGATAAAAAAGCGGGTTCCATCATCGTCGCGGCGGGTGTGCTCACATTAATTTCCAAAACAGGACTTCCTTTTTTCGCCGGAGTTTCCAAATTTCTTCTGACAGCCGGCGCTATCGGGTTATTAGCGTTAGGTGTAATTAACGCGATTAAATTTTTCAGAGGATTAAGAAAAAGATCATAACCGGCGAATGAAGTATTATTTTGAAACATACGGCTGCCAGATGAACAGCGCCGAATCGGCGGCTTTAGCTTTAGTCTGCAAGGAACGCGGCTGGACTGAAGCTGACGACAGCGGCGGCGCGGATTTAATTTTGCTTAACACCTGTTCTGTAAGATTAACAGCCGAACAGCGCGCGTTTGGCCGCATCGCTCATTACGCCGGAATCAAAAAGAAAAATAAAAAACCTTTAACTTTAGTAATCGCAGGCTGTATGGCTCAAAGACTTGGCGATAAGTTAATAGAAAAATATCCGCAAGTTGATTATGTGATGGGAACTTCCGCGCGCTCAAATTTTCCGCTGATACTTGAAGCCGCTGAAAGAGGACAGAGAGCCGCTCTCGATATAAATGAAAAAGCGGTTTTTTCTTTTTCGCGCTCTCATATAGAAGAAGGACAATTCCGCAGTTTTATTCCAATCATGCACGGCTGTAATAATTTCTGCTCTTACTGCATTGTGCCTTATGTACGCGGCAGGGAAATTTCCCGCAGTCCCGAAAATATTATCGAAGAGATTCGTCTTGTCGGCGGGAGGGGAGTGCGCGAGATCACTTTGCTCGGGCAAAATGTAAACAGTTACCGGTGGGAGCCAAGCGATATCGATTTTTCAAAATTGTTAAAATTAATCGCCGAAGAAATTCCAAAAACCGCAGTGCGCCGGGTGCGTTTCCTTTCCGCGAATCCCGCTAATTTTTCAGTAAAAACAATCGAGGTTCTTGCGTCTGACAAAATTTTTTACCGCCATCTTCATCTGCCTGTTCAGCACGGCTCCGATAGTATTTTAAAAGCGATGAACCGCGGCTACACTGCGGATGTCTTCATCAATCTGATAAAAGAAATCCGCGCGGCGCTTCCTGATATCACTCTTTCTACCGATATTCTTGTCGGCTTTCCCGGCGAAACCGAGGACGACCTCCAGAAAACGCTCCTGTTAATGGAAGAAATCAAGTTTCTTTACTCGTATATGTACCATTTTAACCCCCGCGAAGGAACAAAAGCCTTTGAGCTTCCCAATCGAATCGATGAAAATGTAAAAAAAGAGCGGCTTTCAAGGGTGATCGCGCTGCAAAAAAAGCATACAAACGCTCTTTTAAAAGCGCGTCTTGGCAGCGAAGAAATCGTTTTAATAGAAGGAATTTCCAAAAAAAATGCCGATGAATTAATAACGAGGACTGAAAAAGATGAAATGGTCGCAGTTCCGGGAAGTAAGCCGATGATCGGCTCTTTCGGGAAGCTGACTCTCTCGTCCTTGAAAGGAAACACTTTCAGGGCTGAAAAACTGGAAGTAATTAAGGAGTAAGTATGCCGTGGCGTTTAATATGTTTTATAATAATTTTTGCCGTGTTTTTAGTGTTTATCACTTTTAATCTTGAGAATCGCTGCGATATTAGTTTTGGTTTTAAAATTCTGGAAAGTGTTCCTGTGTTTATAACCGTTTTCGGCTCGTTTGTTTTGGGACTTCTAAGCTCTGTTCCTCTGTTGTTTCATGTCAGAAAAAAATATAAAGACGGCACAAAGAGCAAGGTAACAGATCGAAAAAATAAAGATAAGAATATTAATACTGATGATATTCCCATTGTTATAGCAGCGGACGAAAAAATTAAAGATGACGCGGCGAACGCCAAGAAACGATTCTTCGCAAAAAGAAACGGCGGTGTTTAATGAATATAAAGCGCTTTTTATTGATACTTCCGCTTTGCGCTTTTCTGACAGGATTTATTTACGCGCAAAATTCAGCGCAGTTCGGCGCGAATGTCGGAGTATCTTTAGAAACCGAAATAAAAAAACTGGAGAGCGCCTCGGCAAAGCAGGGAATCACGGCTCTTGAGCGTCACGCGGCGCTTGTCAATTTAGCGCGACTTCGTCAGCTGTCAGGCGACATTGAAGGCGCGGCGAGAAACTGGCTCGAAGCTGCCGCCGTTGTTCCGGGTCAGGTAGATGACGAAGCTCTTTTATCCTGCGCTTATTGTCTTGCCGCAATGGGCGAATGGGACAGAGCCGCCGCCGCTCTCGATCCGTTAGCTGCAAAAAATATCCGCGCGAGTTTTTTAAGCGTCTGTATCAATGCGATAAAAACAAAAGATCTGTCCGAACTCGGTTCGTTAGCTGACAATCCCGCTTACACTGAAATAAAACCGGGAATCTTATTTGTTCTTTGGAAACTCTCCGCGAAAGAAGGAAGCGGCTCCTCTCAAAGATGGCGGCAGCGTTTAGTCAATGAATTTCCGCAGACACCTGAAGGAAAATTAGCAGCTAACAATTCTTCATCGATTACTGTGAGCCCTACGCCTTTTTGGCTTTTCATAAACGGGCTTGATTCGCTTCCGTTGCAAAGCGTTTCTGAACAAACAACACTTACGCCAACTGTAACAGTGCGCTTGCAAACCGGTATCTTCAGCAGCGAGGAAAACGCTCGTAATCATGCAGCTTTGTTAAGAAAAGCAGGTTTCGATCCGTCGATCGAAAAACGCGCTGTAAGCAGCAGCGCCATGTGGGCGGTTACGGTTCCTGCGGACAGCGATCAGATGCGCACTGTAAATAATTTGCGGATGGCAGGATTCGATTCGTTTCTTGTAAAGTGATCGCTGATTATTGGTTTCTTTAAATCTTTCAGCAGACGAAATTGAATAGATAATAAATAAAAATACAGACAAACACTGCCTAGCCGAAACTCTCTTAACAGTATAAACTACCTCAAAGGAAGAACACATGAAAAAATATGCAAGCCTTAACAAAGATGAATTATCATCACTTAAAAACGAATTAGAAACCGCTCTCAGCAAACAAATCGAAAAAGGTAAAAAACTGAACATGACACGCGGAGTTCCTTCCGATGATCAGCTTGCGCTCTGCAACGATATGCTCACCTGCCTTTCGGCTGGCGATTACAAAGCAGCGAACGGAGCGGACTGCCGCAACTACGGCGGACTCGACGGCATTCCCGAAATGAAAAAAATATTCGCAGACCTTTTGGAAATAACTCCCGACGAAGTAATTGTCGGCGGCAATTCCTCGCTTGCCCTCATGTTTGATAATGTCGCGGTCAATATGTCTCACGGCGTAAGAGACGGAGAGCCGTGGCAACATCAGGGGCAGGTAAAATTTTTGTGTCCTGTTCCCGGTTACGATCGTCATTTTACAATCTGCAATTATTTTCATATCGATATGATTCCAATCCCAATGAAAGATGACGGTCCCGATATGGACGCTGTTGAAAAAGCGGTTTCTTCCGATCCGATGATAAAAGGCATCTGGTGCGTTCCAAAATTTTCAAATCCTACAGGCATTGTTTATTCTGATGAAACTGTCAGGCGTTTCGCTCGGCTTAAACCTGCGGCGAATGATTTTCGCATTTACTGGGATAACGCTTACGCTTTCCACGATTTAAAAAACACAAAAACAAAAATACTCAATATCATCCGTCTTTGCGAAGAAGCGGGTAATCCCAACATGGCGTACGTATTCGCATCTTTTTCTAAAGTGAGTTTTGCCGGCGCTTCTGTAACCTGTATCGCATCTTCTAAATCTAACTGCGAATTTATTAAAAAGCGGCTGACCGCGCAGACAATAGGTCCCGATAAGTTAAACCAGCTTCGTCACTCGCGTTTTTTCAAAGACGCAGCCGGCGTAATGGCTCACATGGAAAAACACGCCGCGATTTTACAGCCTAAGTTTAAGTTAGTCGCCGATACCCTCCGCGGCGAATTAGACGGACTTGGCATCGCCGATTGGACAGAGCCCGAAGGTGGCTACTTTGTCAGTTTTAACTCTCTTGACGGCTGCGCGAAACGAATCGTAGAACTCTGCGCCAAAGCCGGAGTCGCTCTCACTCCCGCCGGCGCCACTTTCCCCAACGGAAAAGATCCCGGCGATAAAAACATCCGTATCGCGCCGACTTGTCCTCCGCTTGCCGAGTTAAAAGAAGCTCTGGAAATTTTCTGCATGGCGGTAAAACTGGCAAGCGCGGAGAAATACTTAGCTTAATATTCTATTTTGGAACAAGCTCACAGGTAGTAAAAAAACGTCCAGCTGGTGACAGTCATTTTTTCACTTTGACAAATTATTGTAATTACATTATAATTACCAAACGGAGGTAATACATGACAGCTGCTGTAGTGCGAATTGGTAATTCACGCGGTATCAGAATACCTAAAAATTTACTTCGTGAATTAAAAATAAAGGACGAAGTAGAAATGATACTATCCAATGACAGCCTTGTAATTAAAAATGTAGAAAGGAAACCCCGTGAAGGCTGGAACGAAGCGTTCATGCAAATGTCAAAACAAAATGAAGATAAATTAATTCTAAACGGTAATATTGACAGCGATGATTTCGAATGGGTTTGGTAGTGAAGCAGTATTCCGTTTGTCTTGTCAATTTAGATCCGACTATCGGTCATGAAATAAAAAAAACACGTCCATGTGTCGTTATTTCGCCTGATGAAATGAATGAGCATATAGCTACAGTAATTATCGCGCCAATGACAACCAAATCCCACGCCTATCCTACACGTATACCTGTTACATTCAAAAAGAAAAACGGCTGGATAGTCCTAGATCAGCTAAGAACAGTTGATAAATGCCGCATCATTAAAAGTATCGGAAAACTAAGCACCGGGAAAATAACAGATGTAAAAAGAGTGATAAATGAAATGCTGGTAGAATAAAATTCACTTTTTTAACCCATCCTTGACATACATCTTAAAAAAATATATAAAAAACAAAGAGGTTATTATGAGCTATATTGATAATATTATCGCCGGTATCGAAAAAAGAGACGCCGGACAAACCGAATTTATTCAAGCCGCGAAAGAAGTTTTGGATTCGCTTAGAATCATTGTCGATCAGGACAACACATACGAAAAAGCGGGTCTTTTAGAAAGGCTTGTCGAACCTGAGCGCGCCATTGTTTTCAGAGTGCCGTGGATTGACGACTCAGGCAAGGTGCAGGTTAACCGCGCTTTCCGCGTTCAGTTTAATTCCGCAATCGGTCCTTACAAGGGCGGACTTCGTTTTCATCCTTCGGTAAATTTGAGCATTATCAAATTCTTGGGCTTTGAGCAAATCTTTAAAAACTCACTGACAGGGCTTCCAATCGGCGGCGGCAAAGGCGGCTCCGATTTTGATCCCAAAGGAAAGAGCGATAACGAGGTAATGCGTTTTTGTCAGTCCTTCATGACAGAGCTTTACCGCCATATCGGCGCGGATACCGATGTTCCCGCAGGCGACATCGGCGTTGGCGGAAGAGAAATCGGTTTTATGTACGGACAGTACAAACGCCTTGTAAACAGATTCGAAGGAGTGCTCACCGGTAAAGGAATCGGCTGGGGCGGATCGCTTGCGAGAACCGAAGCCACAGGTTACGGATTAGTTTATATAGTAGATGAATATTTAAAATCGAAGAGCGACGGCTTTAAAGGCAAGAAAGTCGCAATCTCAGGAAGCGGCAATGTTGCGATTTACGCCGCGCAGAAAGCGGTGTCTTTAGGAGCTACAGTTATCAGTATGTCCGACAGCAACGGATATATTTATCACAAAGAAGGCATCAACCTTGAAGCTATAAAAGACATCAAAGAAATCAGAAGAGAAAGACTCTCAAAATATACCGATACAAATAAATCGGCAGTATACACAGAAGCCGGAAAAGGCAGAGTATGGGATATCGTCTGCGACATCGCTCTTCCGTGCGCAACTCAAAACGAGCTTCAGATTGATGATGCAAAAAAACTTGTCGAAAACGGCTGCAAGATTGTAGGCGAGGGCGCAAATATGCCGACAACATTGGACGCGACAGAGTACTTGTTAAGCAAGGGTGTAGCGTTCTTCCCGGGCAAAGCCGCAAATGCAGGCGGCGTTGCGACATCGGCATTGGAAATGTCTCAAAACTCGGCGCGTCTTTCATGGTCGTTTGATGAAGTAGACTCAAAGCTTAAAAACATAATGGCAGGTATTTTTAACAATATGAACAACGCGGCGAAGGATTACGGCAAACCCGGCAACTTCGTCGTAGGCGCCAATATCGCCGGCTTCAAAAAAGTCGCAAAAGCAATGCTCGATCAAGGAGTAATTTAATTACCAATGACAATGAAGAATGTGCAATGATTGAGTATTCCACATTAGTCATTGGTTACCGGAGTTAATGTTACCGGCGGGTCTAGTAAATCGTGGATGCCGCCGGTGCCGACGCGAACGCGGGAGAGTATCGTGACTCCGGCGACGCTTTCCATTTTGTAGACCATTCTGCTTTCTTCGCCGCCGCTTTGGCGCATCTCTATTAAATTAATATTTTCGATCGTGTAAAAAACATAATTCCCGCTTCTGACATTTTGACCGGAACTGATCGTGTACTGTCCGGAGCTTGTCAGCATAAGTCTTCCCCATGAGGTGTCATAAACAGCGTCGATTGCAGGAAGTATTTTTGAAACAGCGTCTTTCCGGTTTGCGGTCCCTGCTCGTCTGTAAGAGCCGTCCCATGTTGTGTTCGCCGTGATTCGAATGCGGACATCTTCGTTAACCCTCAATCTGATACTGTCCAGCGATTCCAGCTCGATATCAATAAAACGATACAGGGTATTTATCGATATATTTTGGCTTCTTATATACAGACCGTAACGCGTGTGAGTCGAAGTCTGCCAGATAAAAACCTGCTGCGCTCCGTCCATAAAAAATATTATTTCCTTTCTTTCGGGATTAAAGTAAAGATACTGACTTGTATCGATAGTGCCCTGAGGGCTGACAAAATACCAAAGGTCGTTGATAAACCCTTCAAAAACTCCGGGAGCGCCGCTTAGAATTTCTCGCAGACGCCGCTGCTCGATCTGAGTTCCGGGAATCCTCGAAACTCTAATCTGCTCATACTGTCCGCTCGCCGAACTGAATGAATAAATCGTCTCTATTTGATCGAGGATATTCGCCGACGAATTATCATGACCGTAAGCCGCGATGTTAAAACTCTGTCCCGATGAAATACCCTGCTGGTATGCAAGAGAGCGACCCGCGTCCTGAATTATTATCGAACCTTCAATTTGAATCTCGGCGATTTTTCTGTGAGCGTTTCTCTGCCCCGGTGCGCGCCTGAAAACTGTCATTGTATGCTCGTTCTTTGAATTCATTCCTGTAACGATTACGCAGCTGTTTCTGTCGCCGATTAAATCCTGATTAAAAATTGTAATTGTCTCCGGGCGGGAGACAGCGGTGGGCATACTCCAGATTCGTTCGTAAACTCTTGATCGTTCGTTGTAACTTAAGAAGGTGATTGATACCGCGCTTTCGGATGCTGTTCTGTAAAGCACGAACTGCTCCTCAGCGGGACTGTCGTCGCTCTCCTTGTTTAAAACGGCGACAACTGTTTCTGTGTCTTCAAGCGGAATTTTTGTCGCGAGGTTTTCTTCCCATCTGATGTAATCCGATTGAGACACTGAAGTAAATTCATTTGTCTCGCGGACAGTAATTACTTTTGTTTTTGTCAGTTCGTCAGCCTGCGGATTAAAAATTTGTTCAGCCGTACCGGTAGCGAGAAACACGATAAGCAAGATTGATAAAACCGCAAAACCGATAGAAAAACCGATGAATGTTTTTTTCATGTACCTTTAATTTCTAAAAAATGCTGAAGCCGCGTTTTTTACTTTTGCGTCATTATTCAAATTAACGACAAGAACGCGCCAATCCGAAAATTCTTCGACTCTGGAAAAACGCAGAAGATTAGCCTGAGAACCCGACAGAGTTGATGTTAGCGCATCGGCTGACGCGCTGATCACAAGAGTGTAACTGTACGGGGCTTTTTGCCGCGAAGCCGCATCCCGCAGTGCGCCGGAGAAATCGGCGGTTTTTCCCGCGGGTGCAAAATCTCTGATGCTTTTTTTCGCCGCGTCTCTGTCGGAGGCTGCGCTCATTGTACCCGCGTATACAATCTTCGAAGTTAGACCTGCGTTCCAGACAGTTACGCGATCTCCGTCAACTAAAATTTGATCCAGCCGCGCGATGACCCATGAGGTTACATCGTTTTTTACGTTTGTCAAAGATGCGGAACCGTCAATTATCAAATTTATGTCAATCGGAGAGCGCTGGGCGTGCAGGGGAAAATATCCGAAAAATACAGTTAAAGCTATTAGGATGATGAATACTTTATTATCGAATCGATATGATTCTGTTTTTTTATTCATATTCTTATTTTATCATATAGATATTATTTTGGCTAGCGCCGAAATTCGGCATAAAAGGCTTTACATTCTACATTAGTAAGTGTTAAACTGTAAGGAGTTTGAAAATTAAACTAAATTTATAAGGAGTGTTATATGGGAGCAATTGACCTGCCCAAATCCCCGAATGTATTCCATCCGGAGAAGCCAAGTGCAGTCGGTTCACGCAATTCGTTAGCGCAGGAATACCGTGATCAACAGGCTGAAGTAAATCTGTTATTGGAGGAAGAAACCAATAAGGTTATCCACCACCTTACAGCTAAACTGCCAAAAGATGTTTTAGATCGTTTGGATGTAATGGGCGGCTTAAAAGAAAAGCTGTACAACTACTTCAACCAGAACTACCAGAACATGTTCAACCGTTACATGGTAACCAGCGAAGATGAAATGGTAAAGAAAGTCAGAAACTTTATTGACAAAGAAGAAACAAAAGTTCTGACGCGTTATACTCCGAAAGAAATCGCTGATCTTCTTGACGCTGTAGGCGGCGCTGATAAGTTCAACACAGGTGAAGTTGAAAAATCCGTTGTTAATATGTACGGACACTTACAGGGACATATTCAAAGAGGCGTCAACGAACTTGAAACCCACACCAACAGCATCCTTCGTCAGAAAACTGATACAGGCGCGTTCGTCCGCGGCGAGAATGCATACTCAATCGTAAAGTGCGCGTTCAAAGACAACCAGATTAAACCAAAAACAGTTACCGATGTAAAACTTTCAGTTAACATTTTGGAATCGGAACTTATCAGCCCGATCTTCCATTATCAGGTAACAGTCGAATACCTCGTAAAAGATTTAATCGCCAAGCACATTATTGACAGCATCGATAAAGTTATCGAAGAAGTCAAAGAAGAAAGAATCAATTCAGGCGACGAAGAACTTTCGGACGGCGAAGTTATCTTTGCAAAATTAGGCAAAGTTGATTCCTTCACAGAAGACGAAATCGATAATCCTAAATCAAGACGTTATATGTTCATCGCGAAAAATCTGATGGACAGATTGACAGACCTCCGCGCGGAAATCGATCCTGATAATTTCGACGCTCTTAATATCCGCGAGAATATCAAGAAAATTATCGACATGGAAAACATCCGCAACCGCGGCTTTAACACAGCGATTAACTCAATCACCTCGATTCTTGATACTTCCAAAATGGGATATCAGTACATCGAAAACCTCAAAAACGGACGCGAAGTTAACATCCGCGAGTATGAAGATACCGATGCCGCTAACCTTCCGGACGAACGCTATTCGATTAAAATGCGCTTCTTTGATAACGCTCAGCTTATCGAAGACCGTAAATCTTATGACGTTCAGATTAAGAGCTTCGAGACAGAAATCCAGCATCTTTGGGATAACCTCGAGGTTATTTATCAGGAAAAGAAAGCTTACGGCATTAACGATTTCCAAGACCTTTCCGTTAAAAACAGAGCGAAGATCAGAAAAACAATTAAAGAAAAAAGCGGCGAGCCGGAATACGAGAATATTGCCAAGGTTTGGGACGAGATTTCTTTTGTTAAATCGGCGGAAACCGAAGTTGAAAAATCCAACCGCACTTATGTTTACGAAAAAGACAGAATTCGCACACGCATCATCCTTATGCGCAATAAAATGAAGAGAATGTGGGACTTCCTGTATCCTGTAGAAAGACGCGTAATGGAAGAAAGACTCAACTGGCTCGAAAAAGAATATTTCAGATTCGATTACATGATCAATCCGTATCACCTTCAGCCGGGACTCCTTCTTGATGTCGATATTACATCGATCAAAAGAAAGAAAGTTACTCTCGACGCGATGGCGAATGTTCTTAACGAATTCCTCCACGGCGTATCCAAAGGATTTGCCGACGCTGCATTCGCTTCATTCAGCCGCAGAAGATCAACTGTCCGCGAAGACATCAATCAATCATTCGCGACCGTTGCCGATGATGAACCGGCTGTTGAAGAAGAAGCTCCCAAGCCCAGAGCAATCGCGGCGCCTAAATCTTCATCCAAACCTGCAGCTAAGAAAAAAGGCGTAGTAGATTCAAGATCAAAAGCAAAAAAATCATCTCGCGGCGGAGTAGCAGAACTCTAAAAGGGAAACGTAGAATTTAAATATGTTTTCTAAACGCCTCCGGAATTCTTCGGAGGCGCTTTTTTAAGCTAAGATTTTGTTTCACGTTTGAAGGAGGGTGTATGGCAGATAATACAAATCTTGAGGTACTTTCTACACGTTCAGGGTTTAACAGCGCAGTAAGACATATCAAAAAAACAATGGAAATTGCCGGCAGCGCCGGAAACTTGGGTGATATCGTTTACGAAATGGATGATGAGGAATTAACAAGCGGACGAATAAGCCTTTTATTAAGAATGTTACTGGTTGATAAACTAGGATATAAAATGGCTTCGATTAATCTTCATTCAATTGCAGGCGATCTTAGCGCGCTTGCCAAAGATTTCGGGAAATGGAACGGCGTCGATCTTATAGCCGCGTATCATCATCCTGAATTGGGTTTATTAATTGCCAATCCGAAAATTGCGGAAGAACTTGAAGAATTCGGCGATCTTAGAAAACGCGAATTATTGGTTGTATACGCAGGTCTTCAAGGCGGAGAAACTAACGAGAATTGCCAAAACGCGGCAGAGCTCGCACTAAAAATGTTTGAGGGCGCTAAGGTCACACCTCCTGCAGCTCTTACAAAAGGAAAATTTACAATGAAAAAAGTATCAAAACCAAAAAAAGCGGCTGAACCGAAACCCGCAAAAGCAAAACCCGCGAAAAGCAAAACTACAGCTAAGCCTGCTGCGACTAAAGTCGCTACGACTAAAGCCGCTGCGGCGAAGAAAACAGCAGCCAAAACAACTGCTAAAACAACTGTTAAAACAACAACTAAAGCCGCAGCTCCTGAGAAAAAAACAGCCGCAGCTCCCAAGCAGTCAGGCGGTACAAAGAAAATGACTCCGCGTTACGCGGTAATTGTCTCTAACGAACTTTTCCATAACGGAAACGTTGAGGCTTGGAAAAAAATCATTGAAAGTTATAAAGCAAAACATCCGAATCTGGATGTTTTTATTTATTATGAAGGCGAGCGAATCTTAGATATCAACTCGTTATTCAAATGGGGTAAAGTAAAACACGGAACAGCGATTAATTTTGCCGTCGCGGGAGATAATATTCAAGATGTCGCGAAGCTGCAGCGTTATCTTACGCAGGGAGCAGGTCCGATGTTTGAAGCGTTTTTAAAAGGTCCTGTAAATTCTGTTCTGAAATTATTCTAAACAAGGAAACAAATATGGATTCGAGAATACATTTTTTTAGTCAGAAAGACGTAATATCAAATAAAGTTAATTCCGAACTACTTGGTATACGCGGGCGGCAGGCGAATGAGTTTGCGGAACTAGGATTTCCCATTCTGCCCGGATTTATTCTCGATACCGAGCTTGTTTCAGAAATTAATACAAATAAAATCAGCAAAGACATAAAAGACCTTTTAACAAAATGCGGAAAGCTGGTCGGCAAATATTACGGCGAAAAAAATAATCCCATGCTTTTAAAATTGATCATTTCTTCCAACATGGCGATTACAAATTATCCGGCTCTTCATAACTTCGGTCTTGTAAAACCTGTTCTTGAAGGTTTTGCCAACTGGGTAGGCGCTGATTTTGCGGCGAACGAAGTATTATTTCTGATTAGAGGATTGCTCGAAATTCAAATTAGAATCAAAGAGCTTGAAAACAAAGACAAAGAAAAAGAAGAAATTGCCGGAAAACTAAAACTTTTAAAACGAATCCTTGGAATTAAAGGACCTTCAAACGAACTTCACGGCGAAGAAGACAAAACGCCGCTGCCTAAGAAAAAAACAGCAAGCGAATATATGGATGAATACGCCAAATATTTTCCCAAAGGTTTTTTTGATGACGCGGAAACTCAGCTTTTATTTACAATAATTGAAATTTCCAAATTATTAAAAATTGACGAGCTGAATGACACTGATACGGCGATTATGATTCAGCCGATGGTTTACGGAAACTACGGCAAGGATTCTTGTTCGGGATATTTTTTCAGCCGCAATGTTATTACTGGCGATAAAAAATTACAGGGACATTTTTTCACAGGCAAGTTCAACGAAGTCGGAGCCGCAGGGCACGAGATTAACAAAATCGATCCTTCTCATCTTAAACAATTGGAAAAAATCGCATGGACTTTGGAAGACAGATTCAAAGAAATCCGTCAGATTCGTTTTACTGTAGAGAACGGCAAACTTTGGCTTATCGAGCAGCGCCTTGTCGATCAAAAATCAACGCAGGCGGATTTAAGGCTTTTACTCGATTTGCAAAAACGTAAGATCGTTGACAGCTCTTATGTAATAAAAGCCATTGATCCTCTGCGGTTAAATGAAATTCTCCATCCTGTTATTAATCCTTCCAGCGTTAAGGGATTTGTATCGTGGAAAGGCGGAATCGCCGGCGCACCCGGAGCTGCGATAGGGCGCGTGTATTTCAGCACGGATGCTCTTCTGGAAGCGAAGAAAGCTGCGACGCAGCACGGCGAAGATGATCAATTTATTTTGGTATTGGAATCTTCTTTCGCGGAAGACGTAAAAGCGATCGAAGTCAGCAAAGGCGTATTAACAGCGGAAGGCGGCTATTCAGCTCACGCGTCTGTAGTAGCGCGTCAATACGGAAAAGTTTCGCTTGTTTCTCCTGCTCTTAAAATTAAAGGAAATAAAGCGACCATCGAAAATTTAAGTTTTTCAGAGGGTGATTATATCACTATCGATGTTCCTTTCTACGGAGAATCGTCGGTGTATCTGGGAGTCGCGGATTTAATTGAACCAGACCCTCAAGGATCGGGACTCTTGGAATTTATCGATATAACAAAAACATTCCTTAAGAAATTTCATGTCCGTTGTAATGCCGACACTCCAAGAGACGCGGCTTTGGCTTTAAGTTTCGGAGCCGAAGGAGTTGGACTTTGCCGTACGGAGCATATGTTCTTTAAGGCTGACAGGATCAATGTATTCCGCGATATGCTGTTTTCCGATGATAAAAAAGAAAGACAAAAAGCGCTTAACAAACTTCAGATTATGCAGCGTGATGATTTTTACGGTATCATGAAAGTGATGGAAGGAAAGGAAGTAACAATCCGCCTTCTTGATTCGCCTCTTCATGAGTTTATGCCGCATAACGCCGATGAACTTCAAGGGTATATCGATCATGTCGCTAAAGTAAAAGGAGAAAAACCTTCTAAAGCCGACATCATGGCGCGTATTGACGCTCTTGATGAGATTAACCCGATGCTTGGGCACCGCGGCTGCCGTATCGCGGTTTCGTATCCTGAAATTTACACAATGCAGGTTAAAGCGATTTTCGAGGCTGCGTATAAACTGCGCGCCGAAAAAATTGACGCTCAGCCTGAGATAATGGTTCCGATTGTAATGAATATGTCTGAGTTAAAATTAATCGCCTACGGAAAAAAAATCGAGGGTTCAAATTATTTGGGTATTGTCGATATTGAGGAAGCGCTGCGCAAAGATATGAAAGCCAAAGAAGTTGAGTACAAAATCGGCACAATGATAGAACTTCCTGCCGCCGCTTTAGGCGCGGGAAAAATCGCCAAGTACGGGCGTTTCTTCAGTTTCGGAACAAACGATCTTACGCAGACAACGCTGGGTATTTCGCGCGACGACTTTACGACCTTTATGCCTGATTATACTCTGTTTGACCTAATCAATGGAAATCCTTTCAGCACATTAGACCCGCACGTTAAGGAACTTATCACCATCGCGACCAATCGCGGAAGAATAACCCGCCCCGATCTTGTCTGCGGTTTGTGCGGAGAGCACGGCGCGAATCCCGCGAACGTTCGTTTCTGCATGGACTCCGGCTTGGATTATGTTTCATGCTCGCCGTACTCTGTACCGATAGCATTGCTTGCCGTAGCGCAAGCAGAGATTGAAAAGTCGGAAGCTAACGAATAAAAAAGAGGACAAAGCATTTGCTCCGTCCCCTTGATTTACTTTTAAAATCGATCAACTTAAAAAAATCTTACTGATACTCACCTTCAAAACTCATTGTTTTCTTGAGAATACCTGTAACTACCTGCGAGGCTTTCTTCGCGTCCGACTGAGGAACTTTGCGCTGTCTGTTCAATGACTCTTCAAAGAACGAGCCAAGCGATTCAAACATATCCGGCAGATGATAAAAAACAACCGCGAAATTTATTCCTTTTGGTCTTAAAACTGTAAAAGAGCCGGTTGTTTCGACAGGTTCTTTGGAGATATAAATTCTGCTCTGATTCTTTGTGATATAAGTTTCCAGTTCGCTAAACCGTTTTGGAATTTTTTCTCCTTCGGGTCTTGAAACAGGTTCGACAGGTTTATTGTGATATGTGTCAGGTTCTACCAGAATATGCAGTTTCTTTCCGCCGGAAATAAATTGCAATCCTTCGCCGGATGGGAATATTTCTTTTACGCCCGCATAAGATACAATTTCGTAAATTGAGTAGGCGTTTGTCTCACTGAAAAACGATGAAACAATATAACCCTGATCACGCGGAAGTTTTTCCTGCATGTATGCTTCAAATAAATTCATGTACTTTAAATTTGCGTCAACTTTTTTTACCGGTTTTTTAACCGCAACCGGTTTTTTCACTGCCGCAGTTTTAACCGCCGCAACTTTAGTTGCAAGTTTCTTCGCAGCAGGTTTTGCCGCTGCTTTTTTTGCCGGAGCAACTTTAGTTGCAGGTTTCTTTACTGCCGCAGCTTTAGTTGCAGCTTTAACCGCAGCAACTTTAGTTGCAGGTTTCTTCGCAACAGGTTTTGCCGCCGCTTTTTTTGCCGGTGCTTTTTTTACTGCCGCAGCTTTAGTTGCAGGTTTCTTAGCTGCCGTTTTTGCTGCAGGTTTCTTAGCCGCTGTTTTTTTTGCAGGCTTTTTTATTGTCGCCATTTCTTCCCCCTTAATAATCATGCGTTGCTCTAAGAGCATTCATGTCCCAAAAAAGAACATGTTAAATCAGCTAATTAAATTATACGCTTATTTTAAATTTTATCAACTATTATTTTGCCTGCGCTAATGTCACAGCGCATGTTGTTACGATATCATCAACTGACGCGCCCCTTGATAAATCGCTGATCGGTTTAAAAAAGCCTTGAAGGAAAGGACCGAAAGCTTGAGCTTTTCCAAGGCGCTGCACGAGTTTGTATCCGATATTACCTGAGTTTAAATCCGGGAAAACCAGCACATTAACTTTTCCGCGTACGGGGCTGCCCGGCGCTTTTGTATCCATTACTGAAGGAATTAATGCGGCGTCCGCCTGCATTTCTCCGTCGAATACAAACGACAGATTTCTTTTTTCCAGTATTTCCATAGCGCTTTGCACTTTCGCGACATCATCATGTTTTGCGGAACCTTTTGTTGAGAAAGAAAGAAGAGCGGCGACAGGTTCAGCGTCAAGGAAATCGCGGCACGATTGAGCCGCGCATTCAGCGATATCGGCAAGCTGAGAAGCCAGCGGATTCGGTACAACGGCGCAGTCGGCGAATATCATCGAGCCTTCTTTTCCAAACTGAGGATCAAGACCGGTTATTACAAAACATGAAGAAGCTGTTTTAATGCCCGGCGCGGTTCCGATAATCGAAAGCCCCGCGCGCAGAACATCGCCGGTTGTATTAATGGCGCCTGCGACCATTGCGTCCGCGTCTCCGAGGTAGAGCATCATCGCGCCCCAGCGAAGGTTACCTGTCATATCGATTTTCGCCTGATCGCCTGTCATTCCTTTCGCTTTCCGCAGTTCATAATAAACATCCGCGTATTTATCCAAATTCGGATTTATCTCAGTATTTATGATTTCAATATCATCAAGGCTTATCCCTTCTGACATCGCTTTTTCCTGAATATCAGCAATGTTCCCAAGAAGAGTAACCTTCGAAGCCAATTTCTCATCAATCAAAATTCTCGCAGTTCTTATAATCCGCTCTTCCGAACCTTCAGGTAAAACAATCCTTTTCGGCGCGGACGCGGCTTTCGCTTTCATTTTTGTTATAAAATCCATATCATTTCTCCTTTATTTTCACGATAATAAATTCTCTATAATATATAAGATACTATTTATTTGACTGTTCTGCAAGGATAATTTTGGGAGGCGGAAAGCAGACATTTTTTTAATTTTGATTTTCTATTCCAACTCCCTGCTCCCGATAAATTTTCTAACTATTCCCTATCTTTGAATAATATGTTAAAATACCGGACATGACTGAAGTATACAACGATTTCATGGAAGACGCTGATTTTGATACAATTCTGTCTCCTGATATCGATTTTACAGGAACATTACGTTTTGAAAAACCTTTTTTAATACGCGGAAAAGTTTCAGGCGAAATTAACGCTTCCGGAGCGCTCGTTATTGACGAAAACGCCGTTGTAAACGCGAATATTCACGCGCTGCGCGTTTTAATCCGCGGGCAGGTAAAAGGCGATGTTACAGCAGTGGAAAAAGTTGAGGTTACAGTCAGCGGAAAGTTGTCGGGAAATGTGACAGCTCCGGAAATTTTTATGGAAACCGGCTGTGTTTTTAACGGCAGATGCACCATGATTGGGAAAAACACAATATGAAAAATTTAACAGTTTCTCTTTTAATTTTATTTTTTATTTTATTTTCTGCCGTGAACGGTTTTTCACAGACTCGTCCTGACGCTCTTGCCGAATATCGCCGCAGTAATTACGATCGCGCTGTTCAAATCTGCCGCGAAGAAATTTCAGAGAATCCGAATAATCTTGAATCGCATGTAGTCATTTGCTGGTCGTTAATCAGGTTGAACCGTCTTGAGGAAGCTCTTCGTTACGCGCGTGCAGGACGCGCTATTCACCGGTTCGATGTAAGAATTACCCAGATACTCGGAGAGATTTATTATTATCAAGGGTTAAATAATGAAGCTTTACAATTTTTACAGGAATACGCTTCTAACGCTCCTGAGGGACAGCGCATCGATCAGGTTTATTATCTGATGGGAGAAGTTTTTATACGGCAGGGGAAATTCCGTCATGCCGATATCGCTCTTTCCACCGCCGTACACTGGATGCCAAGCAACGCTTCATGGTGGGTCAGGCTCGGCTTTGCCCGCGAAAACGCCAGAGATTCTTCAACCGCGATAGAAGCTTACGAGCGCGCTCTTTCGCTTAACGCGCAATTAGCCGACGCTCAGCGCGGAATAGACAGAATCAGGCAAACGATGAGCCAGTAAGTAATGTGTAATGACGAGTGAATAATGATAGAGTTCAATGATGTTAACATTTCTTGTCGAAACCCTTGGCTGTAAATTAAATCAACTTGAAAGCGAAGCTATTACTGACGCTTTTTTAAAATGCGGAATTAGGAATGTTGAATGTGTAATTGAAGAAGGGGAGAAGAGAGCAGAGGATAAAGAGCGCAAACCTTCTGTAATAGTGATCAATACCTGCACTGTGACATCCAAAGCTGATCAGAAAGCAAGGCGCGTTATCCGAAAAGCGCTGCGCGATTATCCCGATGCCCGCGTTATCGTGACCGGCTGTTATGCGCAATTAAATAAAGATGATATTTTAAAGTGCGGCGACGGCAGCCAGCGTCTCTTTGTTATTAATAAAGATAAAATAATTGATTATATAAATGACGAATTAGGAATGACTAGTGACGAATCTGATATTAAAAATTCCACATTAATAATTCCTGATTTATTTCACTTTAACCCAAAACAATTTTCGAAACATACCCGCGCGTTTTTAAAAATTCAAGACGGCTGCGATAAACATTGCACTTATTGCAAAATTCGTCTTGCGCGCGGAAAGAGCGTTAGTCTTTCAGCGCAGGAAGTATTATCGCGGCTTTTAATGCTGGAAGAAAATCACGCGGAAGCTGTGCTGGCAGGGGTGAATATTTGTCAGTACAGTGATCAGCGGAAAGTGAACGCTGAACAAAGAGAAAGTGACATTACAGATTTGCTTGATTATCTATTGAGCGGAACTGATAAAATTTCTATCAGGTTATCTAGTTTAGCGCCTGAAAGCATCGATGAAAAGTTAATTAAAATTTTAAACCATCCCAGAATTAGACCGCATTTTCATTTATCGGTTCAATCGTGCTGCGATAAAATTTTAGAGAGAATGGGACGCGTTTACAATTCAAAAACTGTTATAAAAGCCGTAGAATTATTACGGGGTGCGAAACAAGACCCGTTTCTCGCCTGCGATATCATCACCGGATTTCCGGGTGAGACAGAAATCGAATTTAATGAAACATACGAAACTTTAAAGAAACTCGATTTCGCGTGGATTCATGTTTTTCCGTATTCAAAAAGAAAAGGAACCGCAGCTTATAATTTTTTCGGCGCAGTTCATGAAAGTGATGTGACAAAACGCGTTAATCTTTTAACGGAATTAGCGCTGCATGGCAGAACGGAGTATGTCAAGCGATGGATTGGGAAGGAAGTTGAAGTTATAACAGAGAAGAGAGATCAAAGAACAGGCTGTTACGTTTTGTCGGAGAATTATTTAAGAATACAAATACAATGTA
>Ga0209755_10002549_pt1 | contig 24853 bp, 25 predicted proteins | sample TergutCo191P1_FD_187301 | JGI IMG/M metagenome (GOLD analysis project Ga0209755, IMG submission 187301) | Cornitermes sp. P1 segment gut microbial communities from Petit-Saut dam, French Guiana - Co191P1 (SPAdes) (version 2) | ecosystem: Host-associated > Arthropoda: Insects > Digestive system...
GGGAATATTTCTTTGAAGGCGAATTCTCGATAGCGTTGTTCTTCTTTCTGCACATAGCCATACTCGGATATTTCGCCGTTTCTCTGGTGCTGATGAAGCCTGCGGCGGAAATCATCGAAACCCGTGAGACGGAAGTAAAACAAAAGGTATCCGCGATGCGCTTGATGCAAGCAGATATAGAATCAGTATTGCGACAGCATTCTGAGCATGAAGAACCTTTGAAGCGTGTTCTTGAGGCTTTGAAATACAGCGACCCTATGAGTCATCCGTCTGTGAGGATCTATGAGGAAGAGATTCAGCGAAGCATTCTCTCCATGTCGGGACTGGACGGGAATGACCCGGAAAAAATTCCCGCTATATGTGAAAAGCTGCTGCGCCAAATAGCCGACAGGAACAGCAGAGTCAAAATAATGAAGTAAAAAACTAGGAGGTTTCGTATATGAGCCAAGTTTATTGCAAGATGCTAAAAAGCGGTAAATCCGTTGTAATGCCAAAACTTGTTTTGTTGATTATGCTATGCATTTTGATGGTAGCCCTAACGTCATGCGGCAATGATCAGCGTGTTAATAATGGAAGCGGACATATATCCGGTACTTTTGTAAATCCCGACAATCGCGGGGAATTTATCTCCTTTGAGAACATGAGTGCGGAGATTATAACGCTGCTTGGACTTTCTAATAATTATAGGAATGCCAGGGTTTTTCAACTGACTTACATCTATTCTGACAGAGATGGATACAGACAGCACTTTGGTACGTTTACGACAAGTGGAGATACGATTACCGTAACAAAACTTACCCACTTCCTGCCGCCGTTTGATGGGGGAGACGAATTGACGTTTCGGATTGATGAAGCTAATAATGCTGTTTGGTTTGGAAATAGGCAGTTTATTGGGGGAACAAAACCACCCGGGGAAACATTTCCAATCCCATCCGGTGCTAGTCCGACAGAGCGTTCTTTAAGTCTGCTTCATTTGCCAAGAAGCCAATGGGTTACCATAGAAGGCTGGAATTTTTCAATTCAAGTGCCATCAGCAGATATTAAGATATTGGAATTAGACAATTTCGACAGATTGCTTGATTTGAATGCAATTAGCTTTTCAGAAAGGCTAATGCTGATGAATAACGGATTGATTATCACCTACGTCACCGACGAAAACATCCGCTCATTATTGGGGAGTGACGGCGATTATGAAGTGTTTCAATTTGACGACGGAAGCTGGGGATGGAAAGTGGAGCCTGATGAGGGGGCTTTCTGGTTTATAAACGGTAATATTTTCTTTATGCTCGACCGCACCGCGGACAGACGTAATACTTTCTTTAACAATACAGAGCTGCTTCATGCCGTTGTTCAAACCCTAAGTGTGAGAAACCGCAATGCAGACGCAGAACCGTTTTTCGAGGCATTTGACCCACCTCCGGCTAACGTGGAAAATTTCCCGGGTGCAAATCAAGTGAGACAACCATATGAGGATAGGGTTGTTGTGCCTGCGGGCTGGCAATTCAATGCAACTAACGGGAGAATCACAGCCCCTGCCGGTACTTCCGGGAATATGTATCTCGTTAGAGGCCCCGCGCCTGTAACGCAAAATGACGGTGGGGTAACCATCGAACCCTTCCTTTTTGATGACGGAAATGTAGGTGAAAGGATACACCACCGCCCACTGACCGGCACTGAACAATACTTTTGGATAAATGGGGATTACCGGTTGCGCGCTACGGCAGAACACTTTAACGCCAATCAAGGAGTTATGACGGCAATAGCAAGGTCATTAACGTCCGCGCTTGATTCACAGCGACCCATTGACACAGTTGCATCAGAAAATGCGGCAGATACAGCTTCACAATCGCCAATGGAAGGGATAACTGTATCAGCAGGCGGAATGAGCCTTCTTATTCCTTATACATGGACATATACTGCTTTTGACCAAGGAATCACCGAGATAGAAATTTTTAATGAAGATGGGTCGATATTTCTTTTCGCCGGTTATATAATAGCCGGCGACCCACGAATATTTGTAGACGAGAACCCTTCGCAACCTTTTCAATTTAGCGACGGAATCGTTGGCTATATAGTGGAAGAACCTGATATTATTATGTGGGTACCGGTGATAAATGGCTTTGTTTCATGTTGCGGAATCATGATGATTCATTATGGGAACAGAGCAATCTTTGAGAATAACGAAGATGTTATCCTAGGGATAGTTAGGTCACTAAGGGTTTCTTAGTGGCAACTGTATTTGCAAATATTTACGACGGAGCATTACCACATAAGCGACAGAACAATAATGCTGGTTTAAGCAAAAATAGCGTGGAGATGCCTGCGCTATTTTTGTGTTCAAAAAAACTAAAAACTTGGAGGTAATTGCCATGACAAATTCAAATCCAGTTACACCACATGAATTACAAGAAGTGGAAAACAGCATCGAGATTGCTACACAGGCACTTGCAGATGCAGCCATCAAAGCGAAAGAGCTTGGCAAGCTGATGGATGCTCAAGTTCCTAAAACAATCAGTACAATCTATACGCTATTTGAAGGCGACCCACAGAAAGCCCAAAAAGCTGTGTTAGAAATGGGCTACAGCAAAGAGGATATTCGTGCCTGCGGATATGATGTAAATTAACAATTTTCCTGGGTAGCCTGTATTACAAGCTAAGACGTAAAGCGTCTTGATTACGTTGATTGTTTATTGTTAATGCATAGGACTTATACGATTATTGGCATCTTGTTATCGTTTAGAGTTAAACCAACTTAGGTGCGTAAATGCCTATGCAAGAGCCAACCTTAACAAAGAATCAAAAAATTATTAGGCTATCCAAAAACTTACCGCAACGGAAGTATCGGGTTATATGTTGCGATTACACAGGCATTTGCGGCAAAAGTGCAAATGCCTTCGTTTATTAAGGAAAATAATATGGATGAAAATGCCAATGTATAAGTGGATGCATATAGTGACCAAAACCTTCGGGAAGCCGCTTAATTGGCAGGGTTTGGGGATTTTTCCTGCTTAATTTTCATGTTTAGTGCGGACATAACTTCGAGCATTTGCAGGGTGCTTTCTTGGAATTGCTGGTCGAGGGATTTGAATATTCTGATGGCTTCGGAAACGAATGCACTAACATCTTCATTAAACATGGGGGCTTCCCCGGTACGCATCCATTTTTCGTTGACGTTAAACTCGGCAATAATCAAACGCAACACACGCTCATTAATTTCCTTTATCCCACTTTCCACCTCGGAAATGTACGATGTGGATATGGCGATGCGTTCTGCAAATTTTACTTGTGTAATGCCCAGCGTTGTGCGGAGTTCCTTTAATCTATCTTTAATTTCCATATACCCTCTTTTCAAGGTCTGTATAAAGCCCAACTTTTTTGTTATTTTTGCCCTGCAATAACAAACATATGCACCATGGAAGAAAATTAGCCTTGTGTTTTGAAGTGCTCCGCTAGTTACGCAATAATGCCATGACCGCTTTAATGTTAAGCAAAGCCTGTAATTATGCTGATATTTGGGAATGTACTTTGAAAATATATGGTAGCCGCTTTCTATAATTATTCATGCGTAAAGCAAATTTTTTAGAGGAGGCGGTACAGAATGGATGTACGTCTAATAGGTTATGCCCGATGCTCAACAAGAGCGCAAAACCCCGACAGGCAGATAATTGCCCTGTGGGAATTTGGAGTGCTTGAAGAGGATATTGTGGTGGAAATGTTGTCAGGCAAGAACTTCCAGCGTCCAGCGTATCATAAACTGGTAAGCCAGCTTAAACCTGGCGATGCTATGGTCATTGATTCATTGGATAGACTTGGCAGAGATAGGGATGCCGTGGTTGACGAATGGAGGCGCATTACTAAAGAACAGGTGCGGATATCGTTGTTCTCGACATGCTCCCGTTATTGGACACACGACAAAAAGACCGTGACATCACGGCTTCATTCGTAGCGGATTTGGTTTTGCAAATTCTCAGCTATGTATCAGAGAAGGAACGCTTGCTAAATAAGGAACGACAGTCTGCCGGAATTGCGACGGCACGACAGCGAGGCGTAAAATTCGGAAGAAAGTCTTTGGAAAAACCGAAGAACTTTGATGCCATCCGCGAGCTTTGGGAATGTGGGGAACTGTCCGCCAGCGAAGCGGCACGCAGATTGGGGGTCTCTCGCCCCACTTTCATGACTTGGGTTGGTAAAAATTAGGTGAAGAAATAGCAGGAGCTTTTTTACTGCCTGTAACAATGTAGAATCCGTTAGATTCACATTTAACGGCTACCATATATTGACAATATATTTCCCGTTTATTGTAAATTTCTCATCAATAATTCTTATTTTCCTACAGAGAGAAATGGTACAGCAAAAAATAGATATTGTCAATTATGCAAAACTATGTTTCATATCCAACTGCAGAAAACCCCTGAAATAATTTCCACTCAACAAATAATCTATTCCCCTGCTACAAAATTTAAATCTAATAACAAAAGAGGGATACTTAATGTGTGTTTACAACGTGCTTACTGAACTTCCTCAAATTACAGAGGCAATAAATGATGAGCTTGAGACTATATTCGTCAAGTATTCTTTTGATGGATTTCCAATAGATTTGAACCCCATTAGGTTGGAAGTCACTCAGCTTGTTTTTGGCGATTTACAAGCCTTCCATAAGGAAGACCCTGCCGCAAAAATTTATGGGGAAGTATGGTGTTCTTTGGCTTTCAAGGCAGTAAGATACTATAGGTATGCAAATAGCATATACACTCAGATTGCAAATGATGAAATGACTGCTGATTACAGATTTCAAATAATACGAGAGATTTCGGAAAACATCAAATCAGAAACAAGTGTTGAGATACATCCTCGAGCAACTATTGGGAACAGATTTATTATAGACCACGGCACACACACTGTAATTGGAGAAGCGTGTAAAATTGGTGATGACTGCATGATTCTTAATAATGTTGTTTTGGGTTCTCTTTTTGACGCTGACACGCCTCCAGAAGACAGGCAACCCAAAATAGGGAATAAAGTAAAAATTTATAATGATGCAAAAGTTTTAGGAGACATTACCATTGGCGATAATTGTATAATAGGTTCAAGATGTATGGTGGTTCGAAATATGCCTCCAAATTCAAGAGTTTCTATTGTTAACCAACTCATGATTCAAAGAGGTGAATCTTTTCCAAATGTGAGTGTGTACGGGGTTGTACCGCAATGTCCCCGCACAATAAAAATTGTTGGAAAGGCATTTCTTGAACTTGGGCGCATAGAAATTAAAATAGTAGATACAAACTTCTCAAAAATTGATAGTGTAACTGTCGAAAACTGTAATATTGCCGATGAATCAATCACATTTGATATTGTGGGTACTTTCGACATCAAAAACGGCTATATTTATATTTGTAGCGATAATAGCGACATGGTTATTACCGATTGTTCAACTGCCCTATCAAAATTAGACATTTAATTCTGGAGGTTCTATCAATGGCGAATAATGTGGTTATCTTTGGCAAAGGAAATGCCGGAAAAACAACTCTAATGGGTTATATGTATGCTCGTACACTGCCAGAGAAAAAGTTGAATTTATTGTACAGTAAATTTAGGCGGAAACATGGGTGCGAATACAACGACACAGAACGGTATTCATATCTTGTCAATCCGTATGATGAAGTCGCACGAAATGCTGACAACGAATGCAAGGGGAATACAAAAAGATTGCATTTTGCTCAATGGAATAATGATATTGTGATTATCGATACTCCCGGTTCGGAGCATAATACAAAATTAACGACAGCTCGAAATAGGGGTATTTTTATGGGTGACATAGGAATATATGTTGTTACTGCAAATAAAATACTGGACTTTGAAACGGATTTCAGTGAATTTTCGCATATTTTTTTGTGGAACAAATTACGGCCAAACAAGCTAATAATTGCGTTGTCGCAAACAGACAACGTATCTTCATCTGAAGACGTAAGTAATGCGTTAGTTAAGGCGAACCGTATGTTTAATGAGCAGGCAAAATTGAATGTAAAAATTGTTCCTATCTCTGTTAATCGGAATACTGACGAAATTTCAGATGTTAACATATTCACAAAAGATGCCAATATGCCATTTTATGATGGGGAAACACTTGCTAGTTATATAACTACATTGGCGGGAACTGAAAACGTTGTTCCTAATAGCCCAAATTTTTGCATATACGCTGAGACATACTTTGACCATGAGCAAAAATATGGTGCAGGTGTTGGACGCACTTGGCGAAACAAAGCACTTTGCGGATATATTGAAAAAGGCGCATTAATTAAAGTGCTTCCAATTAAATATGAGCGGAACTACACCATTGCAAACGCAAAAATAAAGAATATCCGCAAATTGGATAATGAGGACTACAACTCTGCAAAAATGGGCGAAATTATTGGACTTGACATTTCGTCTGTTCGAATTGATGGAAAAGTTGTTGACAAATCCGAAATTACATCAATTGTAGGGACACTCTTTGTTAACAGAGACTGTGAAGTACACTGGGGTAATATAATTCGATTTCGTTTAGAAGCGAATGATGTTCCGGTTAACAGACCATTTCGCCCACAAGAAACGGTGCAGATTTTTTGGTTTGGTCGGATTTTGGAAGTGAACATCATAAACCAGTATGAAAAAAACCAAAAACACTTCATTATCGCCCATGTCATGGACTCTTTTGTTACTATGCCTTTTGTTAGCAAAGGCTTTTTAATAAAACGCTTGCCAATGATTCTGCCTGATGGAGTTAAAACTGAAGTGAACAAATATATCAACGTTAATGTTGATAAAATAGGCATTTTTGATTGTGCTTATATTGATTGTGAAAACGAAACTAAACTGACTGCTTTCAAAAATATTGAACAGCATCTCATAGGCAACGACTTGGAGCTTACTACTGTTGGAAATCGAATTTACGCAAGAGCAAAGAAACCAAATTTAATTGGCGTAGCTGTTGTCAGACTTCTGAAAGATATGCAAGCGGCATTGGAACAAGAGAATTTAGAAAGTTTGGATATAAAAGTTCGGATAAAAGAACACTTAGTGTAAGTAATAGCTTGTCTGACATTTGTGGAGGGATTACAAATGAATATTACTCATTATGTTGGCAATACTCCTCTCGTTAAATTTAAATCGTGTGAAGCAGAGTGGGCAGATATATTTGTTAAAATTGAACACTTTAATGCAGGGGGCTCAATAAAATCTAGAGTTGCAAAGAAAATGATAGAGGATGCTGAAAAAAAGGGCTTGTTGCATGAAGGCAGTGTGATAATTGAGCCAACCGGAGGCAATACAGGTATTGGATTGGCCATCATGGCTCTTTTGCGAGGATATAAATTCATAGCAGTTGTTCCTGATAAATATGAAAAAGTAAGCAGGGAAAGAATAGAAATGTTGCGTTGTTATAATGCGGATGTCAGATTGTCGGATGCAAGCAACAGTGGCGATTCGCACATACGGTTAGCAAACAAATTAATGAAAGAAGATTCGTCTCTTGTGAGATTAGACCAATTCAAAAACCAAGCGTGTATTGAGGCACATTATAGCGGTACTGCAACAGAAATATTAAAGCACATTACACCAGATGCTTTTGTTGCAGGCGTTGGAAGTAGCGGAACGTTTACAGGCATTAGTAAAAGATTAAAAGAAAAATGCCCAACGACAAAATGTTTTATCGCACAGCCTGAAGGGTGCGACATTTCAACTGGAAAATGGATTCAACATAAAATGCAGGGTATTTCTCTCGGCATTATCCCACCTCTTCTTGATTTTGACTTGGTTGATGGAACTGTCGATGTAAATTTCAATGATGCACGTGAGATGCTTAGGAAATTAGTGAAAGAGCAAGGTTTATTCTTGGGTATTTCTTCGGGAACAAATATTGTCGCTGCCATTGAAATCGCAAAGAAGTTAGGAGCAGGAAGAACAGTTTGCACCATTGCTCCCGATGGAGGGCATTATTACATGGAAGAAATCTATCGTGGTTGAACATTGTACGTTTGTTTGAATAAAATCTTAATTTCGCACAGAGAGGTGACGAATTATGTTGATTACTGAAAAACTTTATTACAGTGACCCGTTTTTAACCGAATGCATGGCTATTATAATTGATAAGAGGAACGGGAATGAAATATGTTTAGATAAGACCGTAGCTTTTCCCGAAGGTGGAGGTCAAATTTCTGACATAGGACACCTCTTTTTTGAAAATGAATCGGTTGCATTTCATGATGTCAAGAAAGGCATAGGTAGGGTTCTTTCTGTTAGCGATTTCCCTACAATAAATGTGGACACGCCTGTGTACCACATTATCAATAGTGAGGATTTTGATAAATTGCATATTGGTCAAGAAGTGACCGTAAAGGTTGATGTTAACAGACGAATATGGACAACTCTCCACCATAGCGCAATACACCTTGCTCTTATGTTCGCAACGCAAATTGATGAGCGTTTTGCAAAGTCTATAAAGGGTTGTAGCATAACTGAAAGCAGTGCAAGGTTGGATTTTTTCAGGCAAGATAAAATTACTAGCGAAAATATTGATTATATAAACGAAAACTTAAAAGCCATCATAAACAGTGCGTTACCTATCGAGGTGTATCAATATGATGGCGAAAATGAAGCGTGGTTTTGGAAGTGTTTAGATTTTTCATGTCCTTGTGGTGGCACTCACGTTACCAATACAAAGCAAATTGGACAAGCTGTTGCAAGGCGCAAGGGGTTAGGAAAAGGTTCCGAGCGGCTCGTTGTAACAGTTGAAAATCCAATTCTTTCACCAAACGATTATCACACTTTGACACAAGAAAATATAGTCTAGCTTTTATATGCGATAAAGAACAGCCTCTTGAACGGAAATAATATCTTTTTGTTCCCCTGAACGGCATATGATTTCTTCAAGAGTTTCTCGTAATCAAAAAGAAACTCTTTCTGCATTTCTACTTCTTTTATACAGGCGATGTATGCTTTTAATCCTGTACTACTGTACCACTTTATTATGTCTTGATGTTCGTCCATTATGTGGATATATTCAGTTGTCCACAACTCAAAACGATTGGACAGTCCTGTCAATATATCATAATAAAAATTCACATCGTGATTAGAGAAGTTATTAGAGATTGATGTGAAAATGGTTTTCCATTTATTTCCACGAGCAAGTTTATCTAAATCTATATGCAATGGTAAAGTGCTTGTACTAGGAATCTGTATGGCTAAAGCCCCCTTTTCATTGAGAAGATTATATAAATCGCGTAATAGCACGACATGATTCGGAATCCAATGAATAGCCGCATTCGAAAAGATAACATCAAACTTACCGTATTGCGACAAGTTACTTGAGGCATCTGCACATATCCAATTTATACCTTTATCTCTTTCTTTTGCTCTTTCAATCATTTTAATTGAATTGTCTATTCCGATAATTTCAGCATTTGGCCATTTTCTTTTCAAAACACTTGTGCTGTTGCCCGGTCCACAACCGACATCAATTATATGCTTAGGGTCGGGATGGTTGATTTTCGCAACAAGGTCTATCGCAGGTTGGGTTCGTTCTTTTTCAAATGTCAAGTAAACATCAGGATTCCATTCTGTCATTTTCCAGCTCCATCTTGTATTTACTCTATTTTTTTTGCAATAGGCACTTTCATTATAACACAACAAACATTGTTGATATGAATATTTTTTTAAATAAAGATTGTATGGGGGAAATGATGAGCTTATCGCATAATGACAGATATATCTTGTATCATGGAACAGCTAAAAAATATGTAAAGGGTATTTTAAAGGGTGGATTTAACATTTCTACATCCGATACACATTGGATGGGAAAAGGTGTTTATTTTTACGATGAAGAGAATAGAGCATACTCATTTGTGAAAAAAGTGCGAAAGAACGCCACGCCCTCGGTTTTAAGGGCTGTGTTAGAAGTCAGCAAAGAAAAAATATTAAATTTGGTCACAAACGAAGAAGACAAAAAAAAATTCGCGAATTTTATCCAAGCGCAGGAGCCAACATTAAACAATTCCATTCGAATAAAAAACTGCAATATGTATAACGAGAAAGAACGAGACAAATGCATTTTCCTCATAAAGTGTGCTATTTTCGATTATTATTGCAATTTAAACGAAATTGAACTCGCAATCTGTGAACACAACACTCACCCCGGGAGTTACAAGCAGTTAGTTATGACTAGCCTCTTTATAAAACAAGATTCTGAGGTGCAATATTGCGCTAAAACCTTAGAGATAATAAAGAAGATTGAAAGTCTGCGAGGGGCATGAAATAATATGAATTTTGAAGATATTTTAAATTCCTATGGACTTGAGATAATTTCTGATACATTCAGTCCCAGATTTGTCGATGCAACAAAATTTAATGCAGATTTTTTCATCTCTGAAATAATGAATCAAACCGTTTTCCCTGTCGTTGATAATAACACCGATAATACTAAAAGCATTATTATGCTAGGCGAAGCTGATTACGGAAAAAGCACTATTGTTGGCTATTTGTATTCTAAGTCAATAGGTGTAGACATGAACATTGTTGAAAAAAGACTTCGGCACAAGTTGGGTGATTTATTTCATAAGGGTTTCATATACTCCTCTTTACTAGAGGTTGTAGGGAACAGACAAATTAAGAACAATATGCGTTTGAACAGCACTACTCGACACTATAGAAAAATCAAGATAGATGGAGTTGTGGGCAATTCAAAGTTGATGATGATAGACACCCCCGGGCATCGCTCTTTTATAAAAGAACGTGAAAAAGGAATGTCAATGAGCGATGTTGGAGTGTTTTGTATTGAAATAAATAAAATTGTTTCAAATGAGTTTGATGGTTCGCTTTTTAAACGCCTAGATTTATGGAAACGTTACAGTAGAGATAAAAAAATAATATATATATTAACAAAATGCGATTTAGCGCAATATGATGAGTCTGCGTATAAGTTAGCCTGTCGAAAAATTCACGAATTCAACTATATACTGGATATGACTATTGTAGCAATAGTTCCAGTTGCTGTTGATTTTAATAAAAATGAAGGGATTAATATAGATAATTATAGCGATAAAACAGGATGGTATAAGGGCTTAACACTAACGAACGCCTTAAAAAAATATTTCAATGATACTAATCATGTCAGAAATGAGGATTATCTTAGTAATCCTTATAATTTGTTATTTTCAATAGATAAGGAATATTATACTCCTTTTAATAAAACAGGGAAAATATGGAGGATATTTATTCGCAGTGGAACAATAAAGGTTGATGATACTGTAAAATTGACATCTGTTAACATTGAAGGCTATCCACGAAATGTTTATTTTGATGTTGAGGCGAAAATTAAATCGATTCGGGATGTCATCAATAAAACTGAAAATATATTTAATGAAAAAAGTCACAAAGGTAGTTTCGTAACAATTGATTTGCGGTCGTGTCGCATTAATGGTGACAGACTCGCAAAAAGAGATATAAGGATTACAGCACAAAGCGTTGGCGTTTCTTCAAGTGAATATACTGACTATGTTGATGCATTGTTTATAAGAGTTCTTGAAAATTTCAAATATATAGATGCAATAAAGGAAGGTCATCAAATTATTCTATACTGGTTTGGTAAAAGATTGTATGCAAAAATCACAAAAATATCAACATCAAACAATGGAATGTATATTCATTTGCAAAAAAGAATTGCAATTCCTGAAAGTATAAAACTTGAACACACTGGAGCGGCAAAACGTGTCATTTTGTGTACTCATCATGGCGAAGAACAATATTACTTTACAGGATTTTTTGAATTGATAGATTTCGTAGCATAATTTCACAAAGAGACTGTTGGTGGTAATAGAATGAAGTTGACGGATAAAGAGTTAGAAATAATGGCTGTGCTATACCGTAGGTGTGACGTGTAGTGTAGCGTAGTTCTAATCCGCGTTTGGACGCTTTCCTCGAAGAATAAACTCGCAATATTCACGCTTGTTTTCTTCTATGAAAATTACGAGGTCATACATTTGGTTGTCGTTCGTGTACCTTTGAACTTCCACCGTGGAAAGCATATTGCAAACCCTGGACTTTCTTGCTTCCATAATTTGTTCGAAAATTTTATCCGTCATATCTATCATTCCTTTGGCTTGGGATACGAGGCAAGCCCCCGCCGTGAGGGGGCTGTGTCGCGTTTGTTTAGGGCTTGTGAATAAGGCGTGGGTAGCCGTTTTATTCGTAGTTTATGGCGTACCGCTTTTCACCATCTTCGTTGGTTATTACGTGCATTTCTCCGCTTTCTGAGGCGTTATAGGTGCGGATAATTTTTGTTCCTTCGGGGAGTTGTTCCATTATCATTTCGAGTGCGCTTTTCGGCTCGGCGGCGGGAGGGGCTTCCACTTTTGGCGGTTTACCCCCTTTCCAAGAACTGTCACCCTTAAGTCTTGAGAGAAGATACCCCATGCTAGCATCACCTACACTTCTCCATTGTGAATACATACTTGATGTCGCATACTCGCTCCCGCAAATTATATATTCTATTACGGTAATGAATAATTACGGAAAGGGGAACGGTATCGTGAGCAACTTAAAGCTCGTTGAAATTGTAATCTTGGGAGCTGCTGCATTATTGGCGGCGTTCAGATTCTTTGTAAAGTTTTTGGACTATGCCGGCAAATTAAGTGTCGGCTATGCCGCAAGAGCAGCATAACTACAGCTTAGATTAAAGGGTCTCCGCTATGGAGGCTCTTTTTCTTTGCATTGGAAAATGAGAGGAGAAAATTTATGCCTGCATGTGTTGAATCAATGTTCTATGTAAGAAAACCGCCGTGGCACGGGCTTGGCACCTGTGTTGAAGAAGCTCTGACTTCGGGCGATGCCCTGCGTGAATCCGGGCTGGATTGGAACGTATTCCAACGTCCCATATTAACGAATGACCAAATTCTTATCCCCGGATACAAAGCCAACATCAGGGATACAGACAACCGCATCCTGGGTGTTGTTTCCGATAGGTACAAAATCGTACAAAACCATGAAGCCTTTGCATTCGTGGATGCCCTGCTGGGTGAAGGTGTACGGTTTGAAACCGCCGGGAGCTTGCATGAGGGCCGCAAGGTTTGGATGCTTGCCAAACTGCCCAACAGCTATTCCCTTGGCGGCGAGGAAATTGAGCCTTATCTGGTCTTTTCCAATTCCCACGATGGCAACAGCAGTATCCGCGTTGCCATGACCCCCATCCGCGTGGTTTGCCAGAACACTCTAAATCTGGCGTTAAGTAATGCAAAGCGTGTGTGGTCCACCGTCCATGTCGGCAATATTCAGGACAAATTGGAGATTGCACAAAATACTTTGCTTATGGCGGATAAGTATATGGGTAAATTGGGCGACGAATTTTCACGGCTTTCTCAAATCCGTCTGCCTGATACAAAGGTGATGGAGTACATTGAAATGTTGCTGCCTATGGATGAAGAACCCACGGAAATCCATCAGCGCAACATCGAGCGCATCCGCGAGGATTTGAAGGCGCGGTACTTCGATGCACCCGACCTTGAAGATGTAGGTCGTAATGCTTATCGCTTCATCTGCGCCGTTTCAGATTTTGCCACACACGCCGAACCCCTGCGTAAGACCGCCAATTATCGGGAAAATATCTTTTCCAAGACCATTGACGGAAACCCATTGATTGACAAAGCCTATGCCATGATGCAGGAGGCGGCGTAACCGTGGATATTTTCTACGTCCCTTATAAAAGAGGGAACATACAAAATTGGTTGGACGTGCGGCTTCGTGCCGCATGTCCCGGCCATTTTTGTGTCATTTGATTTAATTAGGAGATGATGCCGATGGCAAATGTTTTAACATCAACGGTAGACTTGCCCCATGTGAATTGGCTGGAATTTCGCCGTCAAGGTATCGGCGGTAGTGATGCTTCTGTAGTTTGTGGCATTAACAAGTACAAATCGCCCATTGAGCTGTTTATGGAAAAGACCGGGCAGCTCCCGCACCAAGAGGCCGGGGAAGCTGCCTATTGGGGAACGAGGCTGGAAGGTGTGGTAAGGGATGAATTTACTTTGCGTACAGGTATAGAAGTTACGCCTGTTAATGCAATTCTGCAAAGTGAATCGCATCCTTTTATGTTGGCTAACCTTGACGGCAAGTGCCAACACCCGGAATACGGCGATTGCATTTTCGAGGCCAAGACCGCCAGCGCGTACTTAGACGGGGATTGGGAAGATGGAATCCCCGACCCCTATATGCTTCAGCTCCAGCATTATCTCGCAGTCACCGGGTACGCGGGTGCGTACATCGCCGTGCTTATCGGCGGCAACACGTTCAAGTGGCAGTTTATTCTGCGTGACGAAGAAATCATCTCCATGCTGATTCAACTGGAGTCGGAGTTTTGGAGCATGGTGAAATCGAATACCCCGCCGCCTTTAGACGGCTCCGACGCATCGGTAGAATATATCGGCGCACAATTCCCCAGCAGCAGGCCCTTTACAAAAATTGACCTGCCGATGGAGGCCGCCGCACTCGTCCAACAATACGACGCCGCCTGCGAGCAGTTGGATTATCTCACCGACCAGAAGCAGGAAGCGGAAAATTTATTGAAACAGATGCTGGGCGAAAATGAAGCCGGCATCATTGCCGACAGGATAATCACTTGGAAGACCATAGTCCAGGAGCGGCTTGATTCAAAAGCTGTAAAAGCAAAGCACCCAAGGATTTACAAAAAATTCGCCAACCAAACATCATTCCGCCGCTTTTCCATAAAGGCGGCCAGTTAAACAGGAGGCAAAAATGGCAAGTTCAAAGCTCAAAGACCAAATGAACGAAAAACTGAAAACCCAAAAATCTGAAGCCACAGGAGAAAGGACTGAAACCATGCCTGACACAACCGCATTAACCACGGTAAGCGATTCCAATTTTATCGCGCTGAAATCCGATGCGCTTGGCATCATCCGCGAAAACCTGAAGCACCAGCAATTATCTGCTGCGATGTTCGACGTTGTAAAATCCCCCTCCGGTGGGACTACCGTGTTTTCCGTCCCAGGGTTATCCGGCGAGGAAGCAGAAAAGGAACTGACCGGAATTATTTTAAGTTATACCACCCCGCGGGCCTACTGGGACACACCCGACCCCAAAGAGGGTACGCCTCCCATCTGCTTCAGCAATGACAGCGTTGTTTCTATTGAAGGGCAGCCGTGCAGCCAATGCCAGTTTAATGACTTCGGCTCTAAGAACGGCGGGGAGACCAATGCGAAAGCCTGCAAGGAATCTGTATGTATATTCCTGTTGCGACAGGATAATATTCTGCCGCTTATCGTGCGCGTGCCTGTATCCAGCAAGGCGGCATTCTTGAAATATGCTACCAGATTAGTTGGCACCATGACACCCATTTCCAGCGTTGTTACAAAAATTACACTGGAGAAGTCCACCAACAAGACTGGGCAACCCTATGCAAAATACAACTTTGAGGCAGTCAGCAATCTCAGCCCCGAAGAAGCTACATCCGCCAAGGGATACGGGGATAATTTCATGGAGATAGTACAGGCTGCCGATTCCCCGCAAGTTATTGCGGCGGCGGTGTAACACCAAAACAAACAGTATGCCCTCAGCGTTGTTGCGCCGGGGGCATTTTTCTGTAGAAGGGATTTTATTTATGGAGCAAAAATCTACGGAACGGATGCGGGAGCTAATCGCCAAGTTGAACCAATGGCGGCATGAGTATTTTGTACTGAATGCCCATACTGTATCGGATGCAGTATACGACCACCACTACGATGAGCTGGAACGGCTGGAGCAACAGACGGGCATCCTTATGAGCAATTCGCCTACGCAAACTGTTGGTTATGAAGTAGTGGACGGTCTGGAAAAGACCACGCACACAATCCCGCTTCTGTCATTAGACAAAACAAAAAACGTGAGCGACCTCATGCGCTTCATCGGCTCGCAGCAGGTTTTACTGATGCACAAGTTGGACGGCCTAACGGTGAAGCTCGAATATGAAAACGGCTTACTTACCCGCGCATCCACTCGCGGCACAGGCGAAGAAGGCGAAGTAGTTACCCATAACGCCCGCGCCATTGATGGTATACCTGCATGGATTCCATATCTGGAGCGGTTGGTCGTTGTCGGTGAAGCCTATATTACCAAACCGACATTTGAACGGCTGCAAGATACCCTGCGCGACAGCTCCGGCAATTCGTACAAAAACGCCCGCAACATGGCATCAGGTTCTCTGCGCTGTTATGACGCGGGTGCTTGCGCCGGGCGCGGATTGTCGCTTTCGCCGTTTGGTGTGCTTGAAGGTCTGAACGAGGACGAGTACAAATCCATGAAATTAGCGACTTTGAAGCAATTAGGGTTTTCTGTTTGTGCGTTCCTTGCACTCATACCCAATCCAACAGAGCAGCAAGTGTCAAACAGCATTGCGGAGCTTCAGGCATCTGCTGAAGAACTGGGACTGCCCATCGACGGCATCGTTGTCACCTACGACAGCATCCCCTTCAGCCTTGCCCGAGGAAGAACCGGGCATCATTACCGGGACGGCATAGCGTATAAATTTGAAGATGATTTGTACGAAACCACTCTCCGCAGTATTGAATGGAACCCTTCACGCTTTGGCGAACTATCCCCGGTGGCTATCTTCGACCCGGCGGAAATAGACGGGTGCGAAATTACCCGGGCCAGCTTGCACAACTTGACTTTCATAACAGAGCTGGAGCTGATGCCGGAATGCTGCATTCTTATCTCCAAGCGCAACATGATTATACCGCACGTTGAGGAAAACCTTGACCGTGGCCGCTTTAATGCGGTGGAGTTGTTTCCTACACATTGCCCGTGCTGTGATTCTCTCGCATATATAAAGGAAGGGAAAGGCGACAAAGGAAAAGTTACCCGCGTTCTTTGCTGTAATAACCCCGGCTGTGCTAACCAAATTCTCCGCAGGTTTATTCACTTTGTAGGCAAGAAGGCTATGGACATCGAAGGTTTATCAGAGGCGACGCTAAAGACATTTATCGAAATGGGTTGGCTTAACGACTTCATGGACATTTACAGGCTTGGCGAGTATTCATTTGAGATTACCAGCTTGGAGGGGTTCGGGGTTAAATCATGGCAACGGTTACAGGATGCCATTCAACGTAGCCGCAAAACCACTTTCGAGCGGTATCTGGTTGCAATGGACATCCCCATGATTGGGCGCACTGCCAGCCGGGAACTGGGCCGCTACTTTGACAGCAGCCTTGATGATTTTGAAGCCGCCGTAATAGGCGGTTTTGATTTTACCATGTTGGAGGGTTTCGGGATCACCCTGCACAACAATATCCACGCATGGTTCAAAGAACCGGAAAATCAAAATTTATGGAAGGAGCTACAAAAAATGATTGACGTTGAAAAGAAGGACGCGCTTGCAACATCGGAAGGCGCGGGTGGCACGTTCACGGGTTGCACCATTGTCGTTACGGGCAAATTGGTTCACTTCACCCGGGACACCATCAACGCCAAAATTGTAGAGCTGGGCGCAACCGCCGGCAGCACAATATCAAAAAATACCCATTATTTGATATGCGGCGAAAAGGCAGGCAGCAAGTTAGCCAAGGCTCAGTCATTAGGCGTAACCGTCTTAACAGAGCAAGAATTTCTAACCATGTCCAAAAGTGCTTAGTAAAGCACCCACTCAAAAATCCAAAGGAGAGATGCGTTATGATATGTCTATTTTCAAAAATCGGTGCCATCGGTGTAAAGGTTTTAAGTGGTGCAGCTTTTGTAAAGGCAGCTCCATTTGTGTTGCCCGTAGCTTGCGCGGCTGTATGCGTCGGTGTAACCATCGCAGGGGCAAAGCATATGTCTAAAATGCTGCTTGCAAAAGCACTGGTCGATGCTTCGCTACATCAATGCGATTTCTTTGATGATGAATACGCTGATGAAGACAATCTCAGCGATGATAAAGACATCAACGAAGATGAATAACCCTATATTTTCAATGGGTCGCGTATCGCATATGCGGCTTCTGAAAATATATATTCTACCTATGTAACCGGAGTAAGTATGCTCCGTAAAATTTTAATCCACTAGGAGGAATTTCACATGGCAAAAGTAACAATCGCAGGTAACAGCTATGTCATTACATCGGCTGTATCTATGGCGGATTTGGAAACGGTTAAAAAGTACCGCCATTCCGCACTGGCAATTACCGACCCTGAAACAAAAGAATCCTTATTTAAGGTGGCCCTTGGGTCCAACAGCGTCAGCGACTTCGGCGTATGTTTCGGCGGCGTGTCCAATGACGAGGCAAAACTGGCCACCGCCACTTTGCCCATCCCGTCGGACTGCGAAGATGCAAAAGAGTTTGTACTTGACAAGGCTGGGCTTGCACTTGCCAACCTTAATAAAGTTGAGGCAGGCATCACCGAGGCCCTGAAAGAAATCCGCGCCGAGCGTGACATTATCGCGCAAAACATCAAGGTCATTGTGTAGCCCTGTGCCACACAAAACAATTACCCGGGGAGCCGCGATGAACGCGGCTTCCCCTAATTTTATTAAACTGGGAGGAAAATTTCTATGATAAAGGTAACAATGGGCAACAACGTAAAACGCACCACGGAGATTTTGGACAAGGATACCACCCTGCGGGAAGCTCTGGAAGAAGCGGAGATTGACTACACCCGCGGTATCATGAACCTTGACGGCTCTACCCTTAACCCCGGCGACTTGGACAAAACCTTTGCCGACTTCGGGATAACCGAAAAGTGCTACCTGCTTAACGTGGTTAAGGCAGATAATGCGGCATGAACTTCTAACTTTACCTAACGGGGCAGTGGGCGCGTTGCCTACTGCCCCGTGCATTTTTTTGGAAAGGGGGTTAAATCGTGTTTAACCAAGCAATCTATTCAACAACGCTCACATCCGATGTAGCAAATACGCTGTTTTCCAATGTAGATGCTATAAGTGCTATGGATGCGTCGTTTCTTTCTACTCTGAGGGTGTTGTTGCACAAACGTCTGCCGCAAGATGAATATGTGCATTTCAACTGCAAGGAATTGCAAATAGGCAAAGACAGTATTGTTGCGGCTTCTACTTCACAGTGCATGAGTTGGTTTGCATCATCATTTCTGAGTCCTCCGGCGGGAGGCCACGAAATCACCATAGTTTACAACACATCTCCTGATGCCGGCGAAAAGATGCTTGAAATTGTAAAAGCCAATGCCGGGGATGGTAAACGGTACATGGCCAATTTCACGCGGCGAGATGACTTACAGGTGTTCTTTGCCCGAAAAGTTAAGGCTTTGTTTTATACAGAAGATACCGGGCGGAATGCTATCATATTTGCGGAGCGGCTGGAACTTAAACATTTTCATGCCTTGCAGATGATGATTCCAAAGTATCTACCGAGCCTGTTTGCCGATACACCCCTGACCGAAGCAGAAATAAATCTACTTAAAAGCACAGGGGGCAAATCTGCCATAGACTACGAACGGCTGATTGAGGGCTTCGCTCGGGAGCTTGATATACGGGCAGAAATTATCCGCACCCGACTGTCCGGCTTTGAAACTGGCTTCGAGCGTGCAAGGGCTGATGAACTCCGCAACGAAATAGGTGCATTTCAAAACGAGTACGAAGTTCATTTATCTAATGCCCGGGAAGTTGCCAATAAGATGCAGGAGCGTATGTACACGTTGGCGGGGTTGGAGGCGGTCATTCAGAAGCACGAAGGAGATTCGGAACTGGCGGAATATTTCATGTGCAACAAGAATCTGACCATTACCCGTGTCGTCGGGACGAAAATTGAGTTCGTTGCCCACGGTTATGTGGACATTTACGACATTGAAGCCTTTGAGACCTATGTAGGCAATCATCGCGGATATTTCTACTCCGGGCTTAGTAATGCAGTTTCGCCCGCGCAAATGGAAAAACTGTACACGGCAATTTTCAGCGAGTGTAAATATAAGCTACGGATTTGTGCGGCGTATACAGCGGATATGCGTACCGGACTGCGAGCTTTTCGTGATTACGTTTTCCCCCATGAAAGCCGCACATATTTCCCTAACCCTCATATTCAAGGCTTCGGGTGCATCGGCTCTTATGGTGGACTCTTTCAAGAATCTATGCAAAAGCGTGATTATGTGGGTGCCATTGACCAAGCCGTTGTTTCGGCGCGAAACATAAACTTTTATGATTCAGCGGTCATAGCTGCGTTTGCGCGGGATTTCTCACGCACAACAATAAAATGTTTGGAGAGGCCCGACGGGACATTATTATCACCGAAGGAAGCCATAAAAGAATTGGAAGGGGGCGATGATGAATGCCACGACCCATTGTTTTAACGGAAGAAATTAAACAAAAAGCGAAGGACGATTTTTCTGCGATGCTGGACACTGTAAAAATGTCTGACGGCAAGCTTAGGTATAGCCAGAGCTGGGAGTATAAGGACTGCTCCGCCGTTGTTTGGCTGACGCAGGAAGCGTACAGGAAAATCATCGCTTTAGTAATGAACTTCACCAGCGAGGTCGGCTGGCATGGCACCGTTACCCGCGTAGGCAATAACGAATTTGTCATTGAGGATATTTTCGTGTACCCGCAGGAAGTGACAGGGGCTACGGTCAACACCGACCAAAAAGCCTATACCGAATGGCTTTACAGCCTTGACGACGAAACCTTCAACCAAATCCGTATGCAGGGGCATTCTCATGTAAATATGGGCGTGTCCCCTTCGGGTGTGGATGACAAGCACCGGCAGGGGATTCTTGACCAGTTGGAAACCGATATGTTCTACGTCTTTATGATTTGGAACAAGTCGCTTACGGTGCATACGCTCATTTACGACATGGCGCGGAATGTTCTGTATGAGGATAAAGATGTTGGCGTTAAGCTAATAGACGATGAGGCAATGGACGGGTTTCTGGTGGATGCCAAGGCTAAGGTTCAGAAACCCACACCCCCCGCCAATAAAAAAAACAAAGGTGGGTCAAAAAAGCCGAAAGAAGACCGTCTCGCGCAGCTTGGCTTGACCGAAAGCTTTGACGAACATGACTATTGTACACTGTGCGGCATGTGCCGCGCACATGAGTTAGAGCCGTTTGGATGCCGCGCTGCATACACAAGTTTATTTGCCCAAGGAGGTTGAAAATGGATACATTAAATTTAGCCAAGTCTTACGACTTTTTCAAGCCGGAGGAAGTTAAGGAACGCATACACATCCTAGGCTGCGGCTCTGTTGGGTCTACTGTGGCGGAGCTGCTTGCGAGGTTTGGGCTGACCAAGTTATCGCTGTATGACATGGACAAGGTTGAGCCTAAAAATCTGGCTAATCAGTTGTTCCGGCAGGAGCATATCGGTGTGGAGAAGGTTACAGCGTTGGCCCAAATGTTGTGCGAAATAAACCCGGAGGCCAAAGATAACATCAAGGTTGCGGCGCATGGTTACGTTTCGCAAAAAGTATCGGGCTATGTGTTCCTGTGCGTTGACAGCATAGAGCTGCGGCGGGATATTACAACCGCCAACAAAAACAACGCTTATATCAAAGCCATGTTTGACTTCCGCACGCGCCTGACCGACGCGCAACATTATGCGGCGGAGTGGTCTAACATGAAAATGGTGGATGATTTTCTGCGTTCCATGAATTTTACCCATGAGGAAGCTGCGGAGGAAACACCCGTGTCTGCCTGCAATGTAACATTATCTGTCGCGCCTACAATTAGGATTATATCTGCATTGGGCGTGGCTAACTTCGTAAACTTCGCCAAAGGCGCAGGGTTGAAAAAATTTATCCAAATGGATGCGTTCGGATTCGTGCTGGACGCTTTTTAATATAACGCTTGTGATGAATAACTACTGTAAAGGTAGTGCTTCGCGGTAAAACCCGAAGTATCAGATTGTAAGGATGTGGGACGGCACGAGCGCATCCCCGTCGGAACCGCTGAAGAGATTCATCGGCTTCGAGGTACTGGGCTGAGCCGAAAAACCGTAGAGATGTTCGAGCGTTGACCCGGTTCGACAGAGGTTTGTCAGGTGAAATCAGGAAAACATTTATGATTTATATTGACTTCACCCGGTTGATGTGGCAGATGAGCTGGAGCATCAGCGCTTCCGGAGCTGCGTCTGGTCTTCTGTACCCATGTGGATTACAAGCGAAGTTTTGAAGGAGATGGTTGCTATTATCACTTTCCAAAAAATATGGAGCAAGCTAAAAAAAGCAATTAGCCGCACACAGAAATATATCAATTATTTCCTAGCGGATATGCGGTTGAAGACTCTCTGGTAATGCAGAAAGTGTAAGCATTCCGAAGTTTCAAAAAACAATGGCGATTTGCTATGCCTGAATGACAGAAGCCGATATTTCGGAGCAGCAGTAAGTCCCAAAAAGGATATGAACTGCTTTCTGTACGCTAAAAAAGAGAAACGCAGTAAATCGGATAATAACAGCGCAACCTAATTTGATGAAAAAGGAGGAGTTGCTGATGCCGTACATCACAATCAAACAGCCGCCCAAATATTATCAGATGACATTTGAAGATATGATGGCGGGCGTTGACGATTTAAGCAAATATGTAATGCCAAACGTATCCGGCACCCGCACCTACTGGGTAGATTATCCGAATCAACGGTTACGGGAAAATACCGATACACAAATGATGTTGAATGTTCTTAAAATGTTCAACCACTCCAAGGAGGCTCTGTTCGCTCAGAACAGAGCCTCTTTGTATCACACGTTCCATATCCCTAAAAGCAGCGGTGGCCTTCGGCGTATTGATGCGCCGATGCCGGATTTAATGAACGCACTGCGGGAATTGAAAACATTGTTTGAGACACATATGTTTGCGTTGTATCACACAACCGCTTTTGCATATGTGCGCGGGCGCAGCACCATTGATGCACTCAAACGCCACCAACGAAATGAAAGCAAGTGGTTTCTCAAACTGGATTTTGCCGATTTCTTCGGCAGCACCACGCCTGCGTTTGTACTGGATATGCTGTCGAGGTTGTTTCCGTTCAGCGAGCTTGTGCGGTTTCCGGCGGGGCGGAATGAGCTGGAAAAGGCTCTGAGTCTGTGCTTCCTTAATGGCGGCTTGCCACAAGGCACACCCATTTCGCCGTTTATTACAAACGTGATGATGATAGCCATTGACCACAAAATCAGCAACAGCCTTCGGAGCTTCGATAACCGCCGCTTCGTCTACACGCGCTACGCCGATGACTTACTGATTTCATGCAAAATTGATTTCAGCATGGAAACAGTACAGCAATTTGTGGTGGATGCGCTGGCTGAGTTTAACGCGCCCTTTACTATTAAAAAGGAAAAGACACGTTACGGTTCTGCCGCCGGGCGCAACTGGAATCTTGGTTTGATGCTCAATAATGAGAATCAAATCACCATCGGGCACAAGCGCAAGAAGCATTTTAAGGCGATGATTGACAATTATATGCGCGACAGGAAATCCGGTAACAGGTGGGAGCTACACGATATTCAGATACTTAGCGGTCTTATCAGCTACTACCGCATGGTGGAGAAGGATTATATTGATTATCTGCTCCGCCAGTACAGCGACAAGCATGGTTCTGATGTTGAGAAATGCATCAAGACAGACTTAGCCGCATAAGGAGGCGGGTATGAAAAAAGTCACGATTTACACCGATGGCGCGTGTCAGAATAATCCCGGTCCCGGCGGGTATGGCGCGATTCTGATATGTGGCAACTACCGAAAGGAAATCTCCGGCGGTGACCCTGCGACGACAAACAACCGCATGGAAATCATGGGCGCGATTGCAGCATTAGAAATGCTGAAGTCCGAATGCGAGGTTGAAATTTATTCTGACTCCCGTTACTTGGTTGACGCGGTTGAAAAAAATTGGATTACCCGTTGGAAAGCTAACGGCTGGAGGCGCAAAAAAGCACCTGCGCTAAATGTGGATTTGTGGCAAAGGCTCCTGCCTTTACTCGCAAAACACAAAGTCAAGTTCCGCTGGATGAAAGGACATGCGGGGCATCCGGAAAATGAACGCTGCGATGTACTGGCAAAAGCGGCGATAGCAAAACTGTAACAATCCCTTTGTAATGTATAGTTTGTTGAAAAACAGACGCTTCAAGCGCAACGCTGAAGTATCAAAAAGTTAGGGTGTGGAGGAGGCTCCAGGTGACCACGGACCGGGAGCCCAATGATTCCTGAGCAGGTCTTGCTGCGGGTCGAGATGTCGAAGATGCCGATGATGTTGGTAACTCTAAGGGTTGCGGGTTCGCACCACAGAGTTTTCCACAGCCTCGGATGTCATCATCCCGATGGGCACGCGGGCTGCTGGCCGTCGTCTTTCTCCTTCTCTGTAATGCAGATTGCAAAAGGGAACGCGATTTACATTTACAATGAATTACTTTGTTTCGGCAAGGTGCTTTGTGGTTTGACCCAAAGTTTCCAAATGTTAGGGTGTGGGAGGCGCGCCGGCAGGATACCGGTAAGCTTGAGGCATCCTTGGGTGCCCTGCGTGCGAGCTGATTAACGAGGCGGCTTTGGATTGGCTCTCGGAATTCCTTGTAATTACGGGATTTTCCGAAATCCAAATCCTTGATGGCGCAGTGCAGTCGCCTGCCGCGGTGGCGGAGTCCCTCCTCCAGAACGCGCCTTCTACCCTATGCAGATTGTAAATGTGCAACAAAATAAAATACCCATGATGTATAACCCATCAGCTTTTATATCTGATAGGGTGCTTTGCGGTGTTACCCAAAGTGCTGAACCTATAAGGGCTTCGCAAATCCGGATGAGATCCACTCCGGGCCTGAAGGCCCTGCGGGATCACATCCTTCTTTGCTCCCTTCCAAATCACTACGACGACTGCAAGGAACCCGAACCGCGATGTTCCTCTGGCTGGCGCCAACGGAACC
>Ga0209755_10002550_pt1 | contig 24843 bp, 20 predicted proteins | sample TergutCo191P1_FD_187301 | JGI IMG/M metagenome (GOLD analysis project Ga0209755, IMG submission 187301) | Cornitermes sp. P1 segment gut microbial communities from Petit-Saut dam, French Guiana - Co191P1 (SPAdes) (version 2) | ecosystem: Host-associated > Arthropoda: Insects > Digestive system...
AGATAATCGCTTTCCATTCTGCGGATTTCTCCGGTATTTTCCATTATTTTTTTTCTTATGCCTTCAAACGCGCCTCTTGATAATTCCTGGAAAGTTAAAAGAATATTTTTCATAATTACTATTCCAACCTGAGTAATAACTAATTCATCTGTATTTACGTTCGTAGTTGTAAAGCGCCTGTTTTTCCCGAAAGGCAGGAAGAATTTTTTCTTTCCGGAACTTAAATCGCAAAAAGTATTCTTTTTCTGCATAATTGTTTTAACCAATAAAAATCTGTATTTTTCAAAAACTTCCATTTTTGCCTGCTGCTCTGTCTGCAGAATATCTTCGATAGTTAAAGGGTGAATTTCCAGCAATTCACCTAAACGCTTTATTGCTTCGATATCTTTTAATCCGCTGACATTTATCCATAACATTTTTGAATCGTTTTTAAGTTTTATTACCTCATCAATAGAGGAGACATCCTTTGTCTCCGCTGAATCGGAATTATAATTTATATAAGATAACTTCATTTCTGAGGCGGGTATATCTCCCGCGTAAACGGGATTAACAACCTGCATATATTTTGACTTCACTAATGCCATTGATGTTTCTCCTTACCTTTAAGCTATTCTCAATGTTTTCTGCTATGCGCTGTTTTTAAACGAGCTGTCGCGCGGGCAATCGCAGTGTGTGTTCGCACAAACTCGACATGCGATAAGTTTCCGCTGTGCAAGCGATCTTCCGCACGGTGCAGAGCTTTTTCCGAACGCGGCACATCAATATCCTTGTCCCATTCCGCTGTGTCTACAAAAAATTCAATTCCCGCGGCGGACACATCCATAATTCCCTGCCCTAAAGCCGCGCTTCGCCATGTGCCGTTTTCCTCAACTTTTAAAAGGCTGTCCGAAACTACCGCAATGCTCGGCATGTGACCGGCCATTATGCCCATCTCTCCTTCCGGCGTTTGCGTCACAATTTGTGAAACTTCGCCGTTAAAGAAAACTTTTTCCGGGGTTAGGATGGAGAGCTTAATGTTTTTTTGCATCTTCGTATACGTCCTCTATTGTGCCCTTCATATAAAAACAATCTTCGGGAATATTGTCGCATTTCCCGTCGAGTATTTCTTTAAAAGAACGGATTGTGTCTTTTAAGGGCACATACTTTCCGGGATTGCCGGTATATGCTTCTGCCACATTGAAGGGTTGCGACATAAAGCGCTGAATCCGGCGCGCGCGGTTTACGGTTATTTTATCCTCATCGGACAATTCTTCCATTCCGAGAATCGCGATAATGTCCTGTAACTCAGCGTAACGCTGTAAAGTTTCCTGCACATGACGCGCCGTTGAGTAATGTTCCTCGGAAACGATAGACGGCTCCAGCATACGCGATGTGCTTTCCAATGGATCAACAGCGGGATAAATTCCCATTTCAACAATGGCGCGCGACAAAACTGTTGTCGCGTCCAGGTGCGCGAAAGTTGTCGCGGGAGCCGGGTCTGTTAAGTCGTCCGCCGGAACATATACGGCTTGCACAGAGGTGATAGAACCCTTGTGGGTGGAAGTGATGCGCTCCTGAAGCGCGCCCATTTCATTCGCTAGTGTCGGCTGGTAACCAACCGCTGAAGGAATACGCCCGAGCAGCGCGGAAACTTCGGAACCTGCCTGCGTAAAGCGGAATATGTTGTCGATGAAAAGTAATACGTTCTGCCCGGCGACATCACGAAAATATTCCGCCATCGTAAGCCCCGTAAGAGCTACGCGCATACGCGAGCCGGGCGGTTCGTTCATCTGTCCGAATACCATCGCTGTTTTTTTAATAACGCCGGATGCGGTCATTTCGAGCCAAAGGTCATTTCCCTCGCGGGTGCGCTCTCCAACTCCTGTGAACACCGAGTAGCCGCCGTGAACAGTCGCGACATTGTGAATCAATTCCATAATTAAAACTGTCTTGCCTACACCGGCGCCGCCGAACAATCCTATCTTTCCGCCCTTGGCATAAGGCGCCATAAGGTCAATTACTTTGATACCTGTTTCCAAAACTTCGGTTACGCTGCGCTGGTCAGCGAAGCTCGGCGGATTGCGGTGGATTGCCCATCGCTCCTTACCCTTGACTTCTTCTTTTTTATCTATCACTTTACCAAGCACATTGAAAACTCTGCCAAGCACTTCTTCGCCGACGGGAACTGTTACGGGGCTGCCTGTATCGGTGGCTTCAATGCCTCTGACAAGACCTTCTGTGGGAGACAGGGAAACACAGCGCGCGGTATCGTTGCCGATGTGCTGCAGCACTTCCGCAGTGATTACGCCGTTGGGGCCATTAATCTCTACAGCGTTATTGAGTTCGGGAAGATTGCCGTCCTCAAAGTGAATGTCCAATACCGGACCTATAACCTGCGATATTTTTCCGTTCATGCCTACCTCCTATTCCATCGACGCCGCGCCAGCGACAATTTCTGTTAGTTCCTGAGTGATAGAACCCTGGCGCACGCGATTGTACTTCAATGCTAATTTGTGGAGCATATCGTTTCCGTTTTTTATAGCGCTTTCCATAGCTGTTACGCGGGAATTTAACTCACACATCCATGCCTGTGTCAGGCAGCTGAATATATAACCCCTAAGGTACTGAGGAATCAATGTTTCTAAAACTGCATCCGGCGAAGGTTCATATTCCAAAAAATGAATTGCTTCTTTGGAAGATCCTTCTCCCAGCATTTCCGGCGACAGCGGGAAAAGTCTTTCTATCGAAGGAGTCATGCGCACGGCGGATTGGAACTGGGTGTAAACAATGTCAAAGCAATCCACCTCGTCGTTTTCAAATAGACCCATAAGCCGTTCGGCAATTTCACGGGAAATAAATAAACTGGGGGTCTCCACCGCGCAGATAAAGCTCTCGTCAAGCGGCACTGCAGGCTGCGCCGCGGACAGATTCATATGTTCAAATTTGCTGTAACCTATATGCCCTACTGTCAGTACTTTAGCAACTGTCTTTTCTTCTATTGCCTGCGTTGTCAGTTTAATAATATTTTGATTGTAGCCTCCTGCCAATCCTCTGTCAGCAGAAATTACAAGTAATCCTCGTTTTTTAATTTCTTTGCCTGTGTCCAGATACTTGCTCTTTGACTCGCAGTCTTTTAAAACAGAAGCGATGGCAAGCCGTATACGATCATGGTAAGGCTGACTCCGCTCAAGCATCTTGCGCGCCTTTACAATATGCGCTCCGGCAATCAGTTTTTGCGCACTGGAAATTTTAACTGTCTGCTTTATGCTTTTCATGTGGTCGCGAAGATTGCCCTTATTACTCATATTTGTACCGCCTTACTTTTGCCCGGTAGAATTGGATTGCCCGGCGAAGCCGGGCTGTCCAACAAAGTTGGACTTTACAAATGAAGGCTGGAATGTTTGAGCGTACGAAGCGCATAAATCCTTAACCTTCACTTCCGCCTCAGGAGAAAATTGCCCTGTCTCACGAATCGAGGCAAGTAAATCAGCCGCCTTAGTTCTGAAGTATTCGACAAGACCTTTGTTATAGCGCGATACATCAGCGGAAATAATTTTTTCCAGGAACCGTTCCTTGGCGTTAAATAAAATAATGACTTGCTCTTCCATCGGGATGGGAGTGTGCAAGCCCTGTTTTAGGGTATCCATTAATTTCGCGCCGTGATTCAATCTCTCGCGCGTCGAGATGTCAAGGTCGGAACCGAACTGCGAGAACACCTGTAATTCGCGGTACTGCGCAAGCTCCAATCGAAGTGACCCTGCCACGCGTTTCATTGCCTTTGTCTGAGCCGCTCCGCCGACGCGGGAAACCGATAAACCTACATTGACCGCGGGACGGAAACCGGAGTGGAACAATTCACTCTCCAGGAAGATCTGTCCGTCCGTGATGGAGATTACGTTTGTGGGAATGTACGCGGAAATATCACCAGCCAGTGTTTCGATAATTGGAAGCGCGGTAATGGAGCCGCCGCCTATATCATCCGATAAGCGGGCTGCGCGTTCCAAAAGCCGTGAATGTAAATAGAAAACATCGCCGGGGTAAGCTTCGCGTCCGGGCGGTCGTTTAAGAAGCAGTGACATTGTTCGGTATGCCACGGCGTGTTTTGATAAATCATCATAAACAATAAGCACGTCGCTGTGATCGCTATACATAAATTCTTCCGCCATGGCGCAGGCGGCATAGGGCGCAAGATATTGAAGCGGCGCGGAGTCGGATGATGAGGAGCAGACAACGATGGTGTGCTCCATCGCGTTGTTGCGATGCAATGTCTCGACAATGCCCGCCACAACGGATGCTTTCTGTCCGATCGCGACGTAGATACACAGCACCCCTGTGTCTCGCTGGTTGATGATAGCGTCAACAGCTATAGAAGTTTTACCTGTCTGCCTGTCACCGATGATCAACTGGCGCTGTCCGCGTCCGATAGGAATCATTGAATCGATCGACAGAACACCGGTTTGCATCGGCACCTTTACAGGCTGACGCTCAGTTACGCCTGAGGCAAGCGCCTCAACAGGACGGGTTTTATCGGTATTAAGCGCAGGGCCATTATCTATCGGCTCACCCAAAGGGTTAAGCACTCGCCCAAGAAGCTGCTTCCCTACAGGTACATGCATCGTACGCTTTGTGCGTTTTACTTTTGATCCTTCACGCACCCCCTTGGTTCCAGAAAACAAAACGCAGCCTATGCTGCTTTCTTCCAGATTGAGAGCCATGCCTGTATTGCCGTTCGCGAACTCAAGCAGCTCTCCGTTCATACATCCCAAAAGTCCGTGTACATGCGCAATACCGTCACCAATTTGAATAACTGTGCCGGTCTCTTCCAAATCTTTATTAAAATCGTAACCCTGTAAACGCTCCAGCAGTAAACGGCTGGTTTCACCCGGTTTGACTTGCATATATAACCCCCTAAACTTTCCGAATCAATTTGCTCGTATCTACCAATCTGGTACGAAGGGAGCAATCCCAGCTTAGTCCGTTACATTCAGCGATAAAACCGCCGAGCAGACCTTTATCAATCTTATAATTCAATCTAATATTTTTTTTATTTTGAGGATCAAACAAACCTTTAACGCCTGCGGCATGTATCAATTTATCTTTAATTTCGGATGTTCCATCCGTAGACGAGTCGTCAAATACTTCCAGGCGCAAATCTATCATTCCCATTTCCTTGCAAGCCATCTTGTCAAACGCGGCTGCTATTTGCTCAATCTCGCCTAAACGGCGCATGCTTGCAAGGAGGCAAAAGAAACGTTTGGTGACAGGATGGAAATTATCGCCAAGCGCGTAATTCACTGTCGCAAGCTGCTCCCTTGCCGGGAAGACAGGCGCGGAAAATAAGGCAGCACTTTGCGTAAACTCAAGGGCGAGAGAACTTAGATCCTGCGCAACTTGTGCCAGGGCGTTTTCTTTTTTTGCTGCCAAAAGCAAAGCCTCGGCATAACGAACCGCTGCGTCAGCCATGACTCATACCGCTTTTCCTAAGCATGGATTCAATAAGCGCGCGATTCTTTTCGCTGTCCATAGATGACTCGACAATAGCCGCTGCCGCGCCCAAAGCCAAGGCAATAACAGCTTCACGCGACTCGGACATCATCTGCTGATAATCACGCGCCGCTTTTTCTTCACCCGCTTTTACAATGCTATGCGCCTTTTCTTCCGCCTCTTTTACAATCCTGTTATATTCACGAGCGGCGCGTTCGCGCGCTTCGTTTGTCTTGTCCGCAATTAAACGCTCAAGCTCGGCGCTCTGATTAACACACTGCTTTTCAATATCGGCAACAATTCTTTTTGCTTCTTCCGCGCTGTGCAGCATATCGTCAACGCCTTTTTGCCTGGAATCGATAATGTTCGTTAGCGGCTTCCACAAAATTTTTGTCAACACAATCATCAGGACAATGAGAGAAAATGCTACAAGGACCTGTTCCGGTAAATAAAAATCAAATATATTCATTGAGGATCACCCGTTCCCTATAATGATGAACGCGACCAGCAATCCGTAAATCGCGCAGGCTTCTGCCAGTACTATCCCAAGGAATGTTATCATGCGTATCGATTTTTCTTTTTCAGGCTGACGCGCGATTCCCTGGCTTCCTCCGCTTGCCGCAAGTCCGATACCAACAGCGGCACCCGCGCCAGCGAGTGTAGCGGCTCCGGCGGCAATCAACGCCGGGTTCGCCTGCGCGTTTCCAATAATGATGAACGCAATTAACAGTCCGTAAATCGCGCAAGCTTCCGCGAGCACAATCCCTAGGAATGTTATCATGCGTATCGATTTTTCTTTTTCAGGCTGCCTTGCAATTCCTTGACAGCCGCCGTCAGCAGCAAGCCCGATTCCTATGGCAGCGCCCGCACCCGCAAGCGTCGCGACACCTGCGCCAATCAGCGCCGGGTTAGCTTCTTTGGTAGAAATTATAATGAACGCAACCAATAGTCCGTAAATAGCGCAAGCTTCGGCAAGTACTATCCCAAGAAACGTAATCATGCGTATCGACTTTTCTTTTTCTTCCTGCTTAGCAGTCGCCAATGATCCGCCGCTTGCCGCAATACCGATCCCTATCGCCGCTCCTGCACTTGCAATCGCCGCAATACCCGCGCCTATCAAACTTGTGCTTGCTGCCTGACCGGGAATGACAATTAACGCTATTAATAAACCATAAATTGAACAGGCGCTTCCCATAATAATTCCAAGAAACGTAATCATGCGTATCGATTTTTCTTTCCCGGGATTTAAAGCAATGGCGCGGGAGCCGCCGCTTGCCGCAATACCGATTCCAATCGCAGACCCGAACCCGGCAAAAACAGCAACTCCTGCCCCAATCAATGCTGCGTTCATGTTATACCTCCACTTCTACAGCCTGTCCTATGTAAAGGCAGGTCAGGAAAACAAAAATATACGCTTGCAAGATGCCGTCAAAAAAATCAAAATACGCGGAAAAGGGAGCTGCGAGTATTCCCATGGTATGAATAATTAATTCCATTATTACGAAAGCTGCCACAACATTTCCGAAGAGACGGAGGCAGAGAGACAGCGGCTTTGTGGCGTACTCCATCAGGTTAAACGGCAGCATCATCGGAATCGGCGCGAAAAGACTTTTCGCAGTTCCCCCGGGACCTCTGTAACGAAAAGAAGAATATATCACAATTAAAATCGTCATTAATGCAAGAGGCATTGTAACGTTAATATCTTTTGTAGGTGAATAAATACTAAGCCCGGGAATAAAATTAAGTACGGACAGTAAATTAGACATGCAAAGGAACAGAAACAAGGTACCTATATAATTAACATATTTTTTGTAATGCGCGTCGCCTATAAAATCCTGGCACATGCCCCTGATAAATCCCACAAGCATTTCCAGAATTACCTGCACCTTACCGGGTCTTTGATTCAGTTTTCTGGCAAGCAACAGGCTAGCAATAATCAGTAGCGTCATAGCTATCCAGACGCAAAGGAGCGTATTGCTAAGCTCAAACTTGAAATTTCCAATCGAAATTTCGGCAATTAAGGAACGTTCCAGTTTGCGGAAAACTTCATCCATCGTTTCATTCCAAAAAATTCAACATATTGTTATAAGTATAACACTGCCTTAAGTATAATACTTTTTATTATAGAAAGTAAATACCATTTCTCCTGCCCGACAGCATTACATTTAGGTGAAAACAGCTGTATATTCGTCATTCTGGGTTTAAAAATCGCGGAATTCAACGAATTACCATTGAATAAAAAAATGTAAAAATAAAGTAAATCATGTTAGCAGCCAATAAATAAAAACAAGTAATAATTTGGAGCTAAGGGGAATTGCCTTCCACTCCTCAGCTCCTGCTTCGGAGTTACAGGCCGCCTCCGTCACCTGTCGGCAGCCTCCCCGCTGCCTTTTCCTCGCATTCGCTCAGCGGTGACTACGGTTCATTTCCCCTTAGCTCTCAAGTATTTAACTAAGTCCTTGCTGTAATATTGTTGTTAATAATTTAGTTAGCTGAGTAAAAATTTTAATGGAGCTAAGGGGAATTGAACCCCTGACCTCTTGAATGCCATTCAAGCGCTCTAGCCAACTGAGCTACAGCCCCATGTACCATATAACTCTATTAAATCGATGGAGTTGTGTCAAGCAACAGTATTTAACTACATGAAAATCACATGCTTAAGCTTTCCAAATCCAGTAATTTTCGCTTTAAATCGAGTCCTCCGGCATATCCGGTTAAGCTGCCGTCATGTCCAATAACTCGATGGCAGGGAATAATTATCGGAATTTGATTTATGTTATTAGCCATACCGACAGCCCGGCATGCTTTTGGATTATCGATCATGGCGGCGATTTTACCGTAGCTGCAAGTTTCACCGTAGGGAATGGTTCGAAGCGCTTCCCAAACTTTTTTCCTGAATGTTGTTCCAACAGGAGAAAGCGGAATGTCAAACTCTTTTCGTTTTTTGGCGAAATATTCTTCAAGCTGCTTTGCCGTTTTTTTTATTAAAGGAGTTTCCTCTTCTTCAAAACCTTTTGGCGGTTTGCTGTCTTTAAATAAAATATTAGAAATAGCGCCTTCATTTTCGGCAATCCCTAAAGCGCATAACCCAAAATTATAAAATTTATAACACTTCATTATTCGCCGATGATTTTTACAAGCAGCCGTTTGCGCCGCTGTCCGTCAAACTCACCGTAAAAAATCTGTTCCCAGGGACCAAAGTGAAGTTTCCCGCCCGTTACGGCGACAACCACTTCCCGCCCCATGATTTGTCTCTTCATATGCGCATCAGCGTTTACCTCGCCAGTGTTGTGACGGTAAGAGGCGACAGGTTCGTGGGGCGCAAGTTTTTCCAGCCACACATCAAAATCGTGATGCAGCCCCGACTCATCATCGTTTATAAAAACACTTGCGGTAATATGCATAGCGTTTACAAGGCACAAGCCTTCCTGTATGCCAGACTCGTCAAGCAGAGCCTTCACTTCACCTGTAATGTTGATAAATTCTCTCGGTTTTTTGGTGTTTATCCACATTTCTCTTGTTATTGACTTCATATGGTATTATTGCATGAAAAAGCCATTTAAGATATACTTTGATAATAACATGCCTTGCGGCATGTTTTAGCCGGCGTGGCGGAATGGCAGACGCAGTAGACTCAAAATCTACCGTACGCAAGTATGTATGAGTTCAAGTCTCATCGCCGGTAATAGCACGATTTAATAACTTCTTAACAACTCTTTAACAAAGCATAATATCCCAAAATTAAATTAAAGTATCTCGTATGAGATAAATAATTTTGGAGGTTTGATATGAAAAATAAACAACGGATATTTATAGTTATTATTAGCGTTTTCTTTACACAAACAATTTTTGCAAATCATGCTGGGAATTATCCCAATTTATTTATTACATTCAGAGACACTGTCTATATGCAGAACAAAAGCTTACCGGAAACTATGCGTTTGTATACAGCAGCAAAACAAGAAATTGAAAAAACATTTTCTGGGGCAGACAAATTATTATTACTTTCACGCTGTGAATATTTAATGGGTATTACTTATAGAATAGAAAATAAAAACAACGAAGCGGCAGTATATTTTGAGCAAGGTATAGCATGGGCGGAAGAATCAATTAAAATAAATCCAACATCAGAAGCTTATCGTTTATTAGGAACAAATATTTCCTTTCTATGTGAAGTAAAAATATCTTACGGTCTCAGAAATTTTAGAAAGATAGAAGAAAACGCGCGAAAAGCTCTTGAACTAGATCCTGATAATTTAATGGCTAAATATTTAATAGCGGCTTTCTATGTATCATCTCCTTTTCCTGTTAATGATGTAAGAAAAGGTTTAACACTGCTTGAAGAAATCATGCGTCATGATTATTCAATTTTGGATTGGGAAGACCAGTTTAATTTATTCTTAATGCTTCAGGCTGCTTGTTTAAAAATTAAAAGAAATCAAGAAGCGGAAATCTGGCGTGCCGGCGGCGAGGCTATATATCCCACTAATAATTTTATCAGTTTTTTAATGGAATAAAAAAATACTCATTAACAAAAGCTTGCGTTTTTATCTTGTTTCTAATATACTTTTTAATCAGGTATAGAATGAAAAACAAGATGAGCAAGTTAATTAAAATTGTTTCCTTATGCCTCTCCGCCCTATTTATGTATTCATGCGCAGTTTCAAAGGCAATTTATCTAAGTTCAGATGATTTTTCACAAAGAACAGGCTCGTCACTTACACATGAAAATTATAATACCGAAAATATAAATAATGCAGCAGGGTCGGTTTTTCCGGAAGCGGTCTATATAAAAACAAGAACACAAACTTTTAATCTTTATCATTATTATATTATTCATGAAGGACTTGTTTGGTATAAAAGTATCGATAATAAAAAAGAACCCAAAAAATGGACACTTTTATCAAAAAAAGGCATTCCCGGTAATACAAAGGCAATTATTGAAATATCCGCAGACGCTGATGAATTGGTCGCGCTCTCCGCGGAAGGAAATTTTTACCGGTATTTTTTTGACATGACAATTTTATTTCCCAATAATACATGGCTTGATAAACAAGGCTGGCCAATAACAGAACAAATTTATTTTGATAAGCGCACTTCAAAAAACCGTTCATGGGCTTTAGGAAAACGTAATCATCATGTTTTGTATTATGAGGATATTTTTGGGAACCAACATCACAACGGAACAATGGAAATAGCAACAACATATGTGCTTTTAGAAGACGGTCAGGAAATTTGTTACGGCGATTCCGGCTTGCCTTGCGATTTTTCAAGAAATTATTCAGGACCGGAGCGAGGCTCTTTTATATCTGTCTCACTTTCTGCAAGCGCATCTACCATGTTTGTTATAAATGAAACTGGAGAAATGTATACACGGCTTGCTGATTTTGATACTATCGGCAATGACCCAATGTTCTTTAAATACACTTATGTTCCTTACAAATCAGACCTGGAAGGAAAAGATTATTTATCAAATTTAAATGAATGGGCTCTTCCCTCCGAAGATTGGCGCTCGCAGCCTCGAATACCGCTTTCGGGAAATGCTGCCATTACCAGTCATATTACAATATTGCAAAATGGTCAGGGAAACAGCGCGAGAGAATTACGCGTCGCGGGCTTAAACGAAAAAGGTGAAACAGGTTATTGGAATAAGCAAATATTTGATGACAATTGGAATTTTGTTTTGGTTCCATTAAATTTCAGCAAAGACACAATATTAGTAACTGCGAAAACATTTGATAAAAATAAAAAAGGCAGCCGTGGATTATCCTTAGATAAAAGTTATTCCGGTTTTAGCTGGAAAAATAACGAGATGGAAAACGATTTGGAATACACAATTCCAAATTTTAATATATTGGAAGGTGATTGTGATTTACATATTACATGGCGCGGAGAAACCTGTGTTTTAAAATTACATCCGTTGGAAATGTGGACTTATTACAGAAGAGATTATCTTCCCGGAAGAACAGGTTCTCCAAAAATGTTCCTTCTAACTCTCGAAATCCCTGAGAATGCTTTTAAATCATTAAGCGCATCTTTTGTAAATATTTTAACAGAAAAATTTGCAAAATATAATAAAAAATTATTTAATTATGTTTTAACAGCGTCTAATAATTATATAATTATTCGGGAATTCAGCGTTAATAATTCATTTATTTTTTTAACTGACGGCACAATTCCCGCTCATTATTCTGAAATTCACTTTGGACGTTACATAGAAAATTATGATGATGTACACCGCTATTATTCGCCGGAATTAACCATAAATGATAATGATGACCTAACGACAGAAGATATAAAAGAAAAAATAAAACTCAACAGACAATTCGCGGATGAATTAGATTATAAAATCCGGGCTATGAGATGGTCGCAGCTTGCCTCTGTCAAGCTTAACGCAAGTTATTTGCCGGCTCACCATATAGCCAAATTGACTCCTTTGCGTTTTATTGATGTGCCAAAGATCCGCACAATAACAAGTTACGGCAGAGAACTTGTCCTTGCAAACAATGCCTATATTCATACAACAACAAATGCCGCAATTTGGCTGTATGAAAATATAATTGAAATGCTGGAAATACGCATTAATTGTTACAAAGAATTAACTAAAAAATCAATGGCACATCATTTACCTGCTTATTATTCAGAAAATATTTCAGATTACTGGAACATTGCAGGTCTTCCCAAAACAATATCGGGCACTTTTTATTCTTTCGAAGCGTTTAGTAATACAAAATCAAAAAGCAGTTTGGAAATACCGGCAAGTATATCTATTTTTAATCCGCAGTCAGATAAAAATATTTCCGGCTGGTTTTTAAAAATAGGAGAAGACTCTAATCAATCCAAAAATTTCACTATATTTCTGGAATCTCAAAACAGCGTAAAAAATATTTTTTCCAGAAAAGGATTATTCCCAAAAAACAAAAAATTACAATTTGACGGCACATTATTTATTAATAACAGCGCTGCTAGCCCAATAGAAAAAGAAGTAATTGAACGTTGTCTGCGTCCTTTAATTTTTCCTATACCAAATAATGTACTAGGCATTATAAACGAAAATATAAAGGTGCGAATTATCTTTGACGGAAAAACACTGGAAATAAGAGAATTCCCCGCAAAACGGGGAAATTCTCTTATTTTTAAAGGAACACTTTAATAGTCAATTAAAGATATTTCATGTAGTGTCTTCTTGTTTTTGCAAAACTGAATGTTATTTTTTCATAAACAATCTTGCCAACTGCTAAAACAATCAAAGGTAAGAAAAATAATAAAAACATTGTAAACGATGAGCCGCCTGTTAAGGCATTCACATGTGATAAGAAAGATAATCTTACATTTTCCGGCAATAACCATGTTAAAGCCTGAATACCTGCTACAGCAAGCGGAAAAAGCAAAGGAATTCCTACAATATGTAGAAAACCTTTTTCCGCATCACTAAATGTATCACTCAATGATCCAAAATACCCTTGTTTACCCATCATGATAATTCCAATAAATGCTATCAGTATATGAGAAATCAGCACAGAAGCGATAATCAAGCCCGCTAAACCAAGATTTAAAAGCGAAACTCCTCTTGTTAAAACATCAAGCGTTAAAAATACCCACAATATGGCTAAAGCGCTGAATGCGACATTCGCCGCTGAAAAAAGGAACGATTTTATTTTGAAATCGGTGCCTGGTTTTAATAAATCTGCGGCAGTGTTTTGATTCTTTCTCTTTGCGTAAATAAAAGCAGTGTCGCCGTTATCGTCAGCAAAATCCTTACTTGCGCCGTTTCTTAGCAGCAGTTTAATTGTATCAGTTAAACCGCCTTCCGCAGCCAGCATAAGAGGTGACCAATAATTTTTATAGTTAAGAGTATCTGTTTTTGCTCCTTTTTTTAATAATAATTCCGCCGTTTTATACGCGAGATCTTCGCCATTACGATTATTATTTTTATGATATGAATATTGTGTATTAACGGCATGTGTAAGCGGATATACCCCATCATTATCTCTTAGATTTATATCCGCTCCAGAATCAATCATGCGGGAGATAAGAGTTAATTTTTCGTTACTTTCAAGCTCACAGATTGCGTAAATAAGCGGAGTAATATTATCTCTTTTAACATTGAGTTTAGCTTTATAATCAATAAGCAGATTTGCCATAGCTATTCTGTCAGCTTCCGTATCTTTGTTATCTTTCCTTTCAAGCGCCCACACTATAGGAGCGTATTTATGTTCTTTATTGGGATCGGCTCCAAGTTCCAGAAGAAGTTTAGTTAACGGTACATTTCTATTGTCTATCGCTGTTATAAGCGGAAGAGAACCGTCACCTGAAGCCTCATTCAGATCAGCTCCTTTAGAATGAAGGAAGCGTAAAAGATCCATCCCTGTATTTTGATCAGGAACAATACTGTCAAAGAATTTTACTAGATATTGCACCGGCGTCGGCTTCCAATTAAGCTTTTGTGATTGTCCATTGAAGGGCAGATCCTGCGCGGCATAAATATCAAAAAGATCCTGACGTCCCGAGTTATTATGAATTAAATCTGTAAGATCATTTAACGCTGTTTCCTGCCAGTTATTATTGAATTTTTTATATGAAAGGAAAGGTAGTTTTCCAAGAAGGAAGAATTTATTTGATGCGCTGATTTTATAAAATCCTTCTGTTGATTCATAAAACGCCGCATAATGATTAGAAAGCCACACATTAAAAAGCGAATCTTTTTCTTTAGCAGCGCGCCATACCAAGTCTCTTTGGTTTGAATCTGTTTCCGCGGCAAGCTCATCCGCGTCTTGATAAATTTTTGAACCAATGGTAATGCTCCATCCGCCATCCGCTTGTAATTTAAGAAAACAAAGGTTAAGCGCACGCTCAGGTGAATAGTCTTTAAAATATTTATTAAACTGCTCGGCGAATATTCTACCGCTCGCGCCTTCAGCTGCCTCAAAATATTGATAAAGACGAGCATTCATGTTCTTTAAATCTGTCTTATAATGAGCAGATTCACTTATCAGCGCGTCAGCTATCTCCATGGTATTGGAACATTTTTTTCCGCCGTAGCTTATAAATGGTCTTGTCGGATCAAGAGTATAAATGGTTTTATACAAACCGCTTGATCTGTCGTTCTGATGAGTCGTAATAATTTGTTTAATATCATCAACAATGGTATTCCCGGATTTACCAAGCCAGGATAAAATACTTTCGCCGTAAAGACGATGCATTCCTGTATCGGGGTATTTTTCCAGAAGATCGGCAAGCTCCGTAAGAGAACCGTAACTTTCTGTATCATTAAACATTGCTCTGTCATAATTAAAACTGATAGCCTGATAATCGCTTTTAATGGATTCTCCTGCCACCCATTTTGAAATCTGCTGGTATCCCCAGCGAGCATTACGCTTTGAATTTATAAGTCCCTGAATAATTGTTTTAAAATCAGCGCTCATATCTGGAGGCAGCGCAACTGCGTTCTCTCTTACCTGATTATCACGTTCCCCCTGAGATATATTTTGAAACGGTTTAAATCCCAGCCAAACATGATAAATAGTAATACCAAGAGCGAAATAATCAGCGGGTGGACCGACAACAGCATACATCTCGTTGCCTGTTCGGGAAAGTTCGGGCGCCGCGTATTCTTTAGTTACATTGGCTTTTACCTGAGCTTCATTTGTTCCCGGCTCCATAAGGTTTGAAATACCAAAATCCGCAAGAACAATTTTTGACCTTTCCTTGTCCAGGAAATAAATATTTTCCGGTTTTAAATCCTGATATATGATTCTTAATTGGGTATGAAGATGATTAAGTCCTTCGTTTATCTGCCCTACAATTGTTCTTAGTTTTACAACATCTCTTACAGGTCCATTTGCTTTTAAATAATCATCAAGAGTGCCGCCTTCGGCATATTCCATTATCTCAAAATCCTGTCCGTTACGGTTACCGTATTCGTATAACTTTATAATTCTATCTTTGGGATTATTTTTAATTGCCGCAAGAACATTTTCAGGATATTTAAAACCAAGTTTATAATATTTTAAAACATAAATTTTACCATTTGAACTTATTGAATAAATTACGCCTTCGCCCGAGCTCTGGCTGATTAAGCTGTCGACATGGTAGTTATTTCCATTTAATTCAATTATCTGCCCAGGGGAAAATATTTCTCCCGTTTTCTTGCCATCCGCGACGGCTTCCTGCACAGGTGCTTGAACAGCGGCAGCCCCCGGAGCGGCGTCAGCGTCTAAGCGTTGGGTTCCCTGCTCATCATTCAGCCTTTGGGTTCCTTGTTCGTCGTCCAGCCGCTGAGTACCTTGTGTGTCGTCTAATCTTTGCGTACCCTGGCTATCATCTATTCTTTGAGTCCCTTGTGCGTCATCTAACCCTTGTGTACTCTGACCATCATCTATTCTTTGAGTCCCTTGTGCGTCATCCAATCTTTGAGTTCCCTGGTTGTTATCATCCTGATCCGTACTCATTCTTCTCTCCTTTTATAACTTAATATATTAAAAAATTACCGCTAACATATCCGGTTTTATTACCGCTATATTTAATTTTTACCCACCCGCTGCTAAGCTTTTCTAATACTTCGACTTTTGTATTTTCATTAAGACCTTCTATAATGTCATAATTTGTAGATGGTCCGGCACGCACATTTAATATTGAAACATTTACAATAGCGTATTCGGCATTTGAATTTTGCTTCTGCTTCTTTTCCTTTTTTTCCTTTTTTGGAACAATCTGCTCTAATTCCTTCGCTGGTAAAAGTATATAAGCATATTGCGGTTTATCTTCATTGGTGAAAAACACCTCTACCCATGCATCTTCTTCCTCTTCTTTATTTTCTGAATAAAGACGCCGCAGTTCTATATCCGTCTTAGCCGGCAGTACGCCCAAAGGTTCGGCATTTTCTAATTTATCTCTGGATACAACCGAAGAAAAATACGGCGTCTCATCTGCGACAGTATAATCAGCTACTCTTACAGAACCGTGGATAATACTATCTAAATAAACATCTTTTGAATATTTATAAAGGGTTGTAGAATTAACAGCGGAAAGCGCGGTATTGGCAGCCGCTTCTCCCAAATCCGGCGAAACAGCTCCCATGACGATCAATGGTACAAATACAGCTAACACTGATATAACAATTATTCTTAATATTTTTACTGTAAATAAAAAAGCAAAAACAAAAAATATACCTTTAAATACCCATCCAACAAGTTTAATTGCCCCAAAAACAATCGCAATAATTAAATCAATCATTCTATTTCTCCTTTATATTTATCGTTACAACAGAAATATTGTCCTTGCCGCCTTTTTTTTTAGCCATATTCGTAAGCAGCTCCGCGGCATTTGGTTTATTTATTACTTCTAATATTTCGTTTTGCGAAATAAGATCATGCATTCCATCCGAAGATAGCATGTAGATATCGTTATTATAAAATGGAAATTCAATTTCCATAAAATCTATATACGCCGATGAACCGCCGCCAATTGAATTAATTATTACATTTGAAGGCGCGTCTTTCTGTCCGCCCGATTCTCGTAACGAGTGGTCCATAGTCAGGCGTTCCAGCTCACCGCGCCGCAAGCGGTAAATCCGCGAATCACCAGCGTGATAGCGGTAAAGTTTCTCGTTATAAAAAAACAAACCCGCAAGCGTGCTGCCCATTTCTTTGGATAAACCAGCGTGAGTTTCTCTGCAATATGTATCAAAAACGCTGCGTAACTCTTCGTTTGACAAATCGCCGGGAATATTAGTAAGAATATCACGAAGAGATTTAAGCACATGCTCGCTTGCGATTTCTCCTTTGTCCAGCCCGCCAACCCCGTCCGCAACCGCGATAATTACGCGATCTTTCGCGTTAAATTCAACCTTTTTTTTCCCGTCACGAAACATGTTTTCATGCAGAAGGATCATATCCTCGTTGCTTGGCTTCTTGCAGCCAATATCACAGACAGCGCAAACAGTTAAAATAATTTTCATATTCTTTGCGTTCCGCCTTCTGCTGCTTCCATAGAAATTAAAAATTCAATATCCGCTAATTTCACTTTCGCGCCGTTAGTCAAAGGTACTGCCGCATTCGGATTTAATTTTGCGCCGTTAACAAAAGTACCGTTAGTTGAGCCCAGATCCATAATGCTCCATGCGCCGTTTGCTTTTGTTAGCTGACAATGAGTACCTGATATATGGGAAAAACGTCCCAATACCGCGGCATAAGTTCCCTTTGTACGGCCAAGTACAGCATTTTCACTAGTTTCAATCGCAATACCGTGTGTCTGTGCTGTGAGTTTTATTTTTTCCGCAGCCTGAACTGATACAGGCGAAGCTTGCTGAATTTGAGCAGCCTGAGATTGAACTGGCTGAGACTGAACAACTGGCTGAGCAGGCTGAACTTGAGCAGGCTGCGCCTGAGCTGGAGCTGGTGAAATGGGAGCCTGAGCGACATGTTCTGTAGCTGAAGCCTGACCTCCCGGAGCAATCATTTCCTTTCCGTCAAAAATACAGCGCTTACCTTTACCGGCTCTTCCGCACACAGAACAGATAAGAATCTGAGCGCCGCATTGATCGCAATAAAGGGAATCGCCATCAATATTTTGTTTACACGCCGGACATTCTAAATTATTCATATCAACTCCATTATTTTCTTGTTAAAGATCCGTTGTCATATCAAGATCTTCGATTTGTATAATCTTAATAGCTTTTTTCATGTCTTCTTCAGACATTCCCTGGCTTTGCATCGCAATTACTCTGTTGGACATATTTTCCTTTGTCTTGTCAAACAACTGCCTTACCGTACGCGCGTTCGCAAAAGAAGATGTTCTTTGCGCGTATATATTATTAAGCCTGTTCTTTAAAGCGTCGTCCAGGCCATCGGCAAATTCGAGGTTTCTTTTTTTACACATATTCACAAAGATGTTATACATCTCATCAGGCACATAATCATCAAAGGTAAGATAATCCGAAAACCGCGATTTAAAACCTGAGTTAGACGCGAGGAAGTCATTCATTTCCTTTGTATAACCAGCGGCAATAACAATGAATTTTCCTCTGTCGTCTTCCATTCGTTTTAGAAGCGCGTCTACCGCTTCCTGCCCAAATGTATCGCCTGGTCCCTGTTTTAAAGAGTACGCTTCATCAACAAAAAGAATACCGCCCATCGCCTGGTCGCATTGTTTATTCACAAGCGGAGCTGTCTGTCCCACATAAGCCGCTATCATTTTGCTTCTGTCCGTTTCGATAATTTTATTAGTCGGCAAAAGTCCCACAGATTTGAATACTTCGCCCATGATACGCGCAACTGTTGTCTTGCCAGTACCCGGATTACCGTAAAACACAAAATGTTTGGAAAGCAGTTCTGTCTCGCCCATTAATTTTTGCGCCTGAAGTGTATTGGAAATTTTCATTACTGTGTCTTTAACAGATTTAAGTCCGACAAGTTCGTTAAGATCTTTAAGGGCTTCTTCTATTGTTACTACTTTTTCTGAAGGATCGATATCTTCGGTACGCATGATTAATACTTCTTGTTTTAATTCTTCTACCGCAACACCCTTAGTCTGCAGATTCATAACTCTGCTAAAGGCGTTTTCTCTTATCTTATCAAAAAGCTGTCTGACAGTACGGGCATTTGCAAAAGACGATGTTCTGGAAATATAAATAGTTTTTAGTTTATTACGCACAGCTTGTTCAAACCCATCAGCAAAAACAAGGTTATTCTTTTTGCACATGTTCGAAAAGATATCGAACATTTCTTCGGGGGTGTAATCATCAAAATTGATATAATCAGAGAATCGTGATTTAAAACCGCTGTTAGATGAAAGAAAATCCTCCATCTCTTTTGAATAGCCGGCGGCTATAACAATATATTTGCCGCGATCATCTTCCATGCGTTTTAGAAGCGTATCAACCGCTTCCTGTCCGAATGTATCACCCTGCCCTTGTTTTAAAGCATAAGCCTCATCAATAAAAAGTATGCCGCCCATCGCGTTGTCGCACTGGGTATTCACAAGTTTTGCCGTCTGCCCTACATAGGAAGCGATTAATTTGCTTCTGTCCGCTTCTATAAGATTGCTTGTCGGCAAAAGTCCTAAAGCTTTAAATACATCGCCTAAAATACGAGCAACGGTTGTTTTTCCTGTACCCGGATTACCGGTAAACACAAAATGTTTTGACAGCGTTTCAGTTTTACCCATTAGCTTTTGCGCCTGCAATGTATTGGCGATTTTTACAACCGCGTCTTTAACCGCTTTAAGTCCGGTAAGTTCATTTAGATCTTTTAACGCTTCTTCTATAGAAACCGCTTTTTCTGAAGTTGTAACAGGAATATCTTCCGGCATGAATGTAAGACTATCATCCTTTGATATATCAGCGGTCTGCGAAGACGACAGGCGGTTGGCTTGATTTGTTCTTGCTTCATCAAGAAGATTTCTTGCTTCACGTCCATTGGCGAAATCTTTTGTTTTACGCGCGCAGCGATCCTTAAAGAACGCGACTATCCTTTCTCTTGTCTCCGGCGGCACTATATAACTTTGTTTCTTTGCCAATGCTTCAAAAATACTAGTAAGTTCTTCCGGGGTGTAATCTTCCAGATTAAAATACTTTGTAAAACGGCTTTTTAATCCTTCGTTAGCTGTAAGGAATTTTTCCATAGGACTTTTATAACCGGCGACAACAACCATAAATTTACCGCGGTCATCTTCCATACGTTTAAGCAATGTGTCTATACATTCCTGCCCAAATTGATCGCTGTCATCCTGTTTTAATGTATATACTTCGTCAATAAAAAGTATGCCGCCCATTGCGGTATCGCAATTATTATTGGTAAGCGGCGCTGTCTGTCCTATGTAACCTGCGACCAGTTTGCTTCTGTCAACTTCAACAACGTGACCCGAATCTAAAAGACCCAAGCCCTCAAAAATATTACCTAAGAGTCTTGCTACTGTTGTTTTACCTGTTCCGGGATTTCCAGTAATAACAAAATGGTGTGCGGGCTTGTCAACTTTTACACCCTTTCTTTCCATCTCGGCAATTTGTCCTAACTGCGTGTAAAGACTGTTGATCTCTTTTTTAATTTCATCCATGCCGATAATACTTTCCATTTCGGCGAGTATCTCCTGAATACTTTTCTTTTCGTCAAACTTGCCTTTTATATCTTCCGGTAAAATTATTTTTGTATCGGTTTTTCTTGTATAATAAGAACCCATAATTGAGTGAGCTTCGTTTTTAGCAAGATAGCCATTTACCGCGTTTATATCGGAAGTTGGTTTTTTAAGTTCCTTATAAAGGTAACGGAACCTTTTCATCAAATGTTCCTGAGCTTCGGGGCTGAATGTTAATCCAATTTTATTCATTTCATGTTCGGTAATCGCATAAAATTGCGCCGGAGTGTAATCGGGTATAACAAATATTTTCTGGAAACGCCCTGTAATATTTTTATTTTCCGATGATTTGACAAATTCTCTAAGTCCAAAAGGAAGACCTGCTAAAAGTATTACAGGATCATCCTTATTTAAATCCATTCTATTTATAAATTTTAAAAACGACGGCAGCGCCCTTCCGTCAACATCAACAAGTTTATGAGCGTTATCAACAAAGAGCATACCGCCTTTCGCGTTTGAAAAAAGATTGTCAATATCATCATCCGCCATTGATTCCAGAGTTACGCCGTCAACGCTGGTCATATTTTTTGTTATTCTCTCATTCTTCAATAATATATCTGAAATTAACTGAGGAATCAAAGTTGTTTTTCCGGTGCCGGAAGCGCCGATAAGAATTACGTTATACTGATAACGAACGCTGGATTGGGTCTTTTTCATTCCCTCCAGAATATCCTGTAACACCGACAGTTCGGATTTTACTTCATCAAGCCCGACAAGATCATCAAGCCCGCACAAACTTTGCGCGCTGCCTGCCGCAGCTTGAGATGACACCGCCTCGATTTTTGAACCGCATTTCTTGCAGAATTTAGCGATACCGCGATTTTCCGCATTACATTGTACACACTGCATATTAACCTCTGCTCCTTAACTATTTCAATCAAGCACTAAAAACATGTTTACCGTATACCCAACGTCCGCCGCCGCCGGGATTAGCGCATCCATTAGGACCGTCTGTATGGTAAGTGCCATAAGCATTGCAAAGCCAGGCATCCGGCGGTATTCCTAATGTCTTCATCGCGTTATGAAAACGTCTAGCTTCCTGTTGATTCAAGAAAGTCTTATTTTGTAATTGCTTTAACGCGTCTTCAGCATCGGCTTTCGCTTTTGCTCTTTGCAATTCAAGATTTCTTCTTCTTTCTTCTGCCTCTTTCCTCGCGACTGCCGCCGCTTTATCCGCAGCTATCGCCTGTTCCCGTTTTTTTACTTCTTCCTGTTTTCTTTGAAATTCATCCGCCCTTCTTGCAGCTTCTGCCTGCCTTACAACTGCTGCTTCCCTGTCTTCTGCAGTTTTCATTATTGCCGACAACTGACTATCTGAAAAAAGAGACTTTTTAATAGGCGGCGCCGGAACATCATCAGGGGGAATATTATCAAGAAAAGAACCGGGAGGAGGAGAACTGTTTATAAGCGCGTCCAGCTCGGCAAGTTCGGCTTCTATAGCGACAGTTTCCTGAACAGAATCCAGCAGCTTTCTGGCGTCAGGATCGTTTTTCGCGAGTTCCAGGGCAAGGGCTGCACCTTCTGTGAGGGGCTTTCCGCATTTGGTACAAAAATCGAAAATACTAAGATTACCGCAATCCGGGCATTTAATTCCTTCTTTTGGGTTACCGCACTCAGCGCAAAAGGCGGCGCTTGGATCAAGATTGGCATAGCAGAACACACATTGACCGTCTAAGAGCCATGCCCCGCAAGCCTGACATATATCGGCGTCAGGAGTGGTTTCCGCTCCGCAATTTGGGCAAAAAATGGGCGCTTTTAGGTTAAATCCGCATTCCGGGCAAAAATCAGCTTCTTCCGGCACAGAAGCATTGCAATTCGGACATAGAACAGCCTTTTGTTCTGATGATTTTTTCTGTGTTTTTACGTTGTTTTTCGCAGAAATAGCTGTCGCGCCTTTCTTTGCCTCTTGATATTCGTTCATATATAATTTATTAGTGTTTTATCATAATTTTTATATCTTTTCAAGTAAATATAGATAATTTTATACTATATAAAAGTGAAAGTGCGTGTTTTTAAAAATTATACTGCTTTCAATTAATATCTTCCGCCCCTGCCGCCATGACTTCTGCCCGATGAACTGGTATGGCTTCTTCCGCTTCCGCCGCTGCTCAGATTATTCTCGGTTTGCCGTTCTGTTTTTGTAACTCTGCTGTAAAGAAAGGTATCTTTCTTTACCTTGAATGTAAGACTGCCGGAAACAGCGTAAGCGTTTGCCTGAGTTTGCGCAAGAACCGCGTTCATTCCTTTTTTCCAGACCATAACAACGATAATTCCGATTGCAAAGGCAACTATCCACGCAATAACCATAAGAACGACATTCCATTGATGAATAAAATTGTAGCGTTTACCTTTTGCGTCAAGCACCAAAAATTTATTCCAATTAACAAGAAAGGATTTGTACGCTCCATAATTGTTACCGTTACGAAGATACTTAATTGCGTCAGCTTCAACTTTATTGGCTGCTGTATTATTAAAAATATTAATACCTCTGCCTGATGTGCTAAAGTGATAAGACCTGCTGCCTGTAACATGGAGAAAAAGACATCCGTCTCTGTCCTGCCCCAGACCGTAATTGTTATTATCAAAAAAATCATCCGCGTAAGCTGAAGAACTAGAATCGCCGATATCTTTTTCTGTTACAATAACTAAATCAAAATTGTATTTTGCAGAAATAGAATCGATAAGGGCGGTTAAATTATTCTTCTCGTTCGCGCTTAATAAACCGGCATTGTCAACAATCCTTGTCTGGGCAAACGCTGGAACGGTAAGGAAAAAAATCAATGCTAACATAAATAGTATTAATTTATTCTTTATCATAAAAATTCCTTAAAAAAATATACGCAAAGCCTGAATAATCAGCGTAAACACAGCGCCAAAAATACCGGCATACGAAAGCCCGTACTTCCATGATTTAGCCGGATCAGAAGGCAATTTACCGATAAGGCGTCCTGTCTGTCCATTCATAAGAAACATATAATTTTTTTTTCTATACATTGTATTTAAAATCCAAACAGGCAGCAAACTATAGCTTACTTTGCCATTTTCTGTGCTTACTGATGAGCTTTCGACATTGATAGACCCATACCCTGTAACAGAGTTCCTAAACTCGTTTTCTAATGTGTTTTTTATTCTCCGTGAAGCTCTTTCTTTGCTGCTTTCAGCGTCAACATCGTATTTCTCCGCAATATAACCGGAAAGAAAAGCTGTTTGAAAATCCTTCAAGTCACTGTAATTAAAAGGTTCAATAGCGTCCATGTAGTCATCGTCCATTTTTTCGGAACCATCGACAGGTATTTTTTCAAACATCATGCTGCCGTCGCGCACAATGGAATAATGATCAGTCTTGGAATAATTGTACCTTGAGTCGCTCCATGATTTTGTTCTAATACCCTTGTAACGAATATATCCGTTGGCTTTCGCGTCAAAAAGCCAGAACGGCAGATACACGCCTTGAATGTTGTTTATTCTGTTTTCTTCTTTAAAACAATCAGGAAGAAGTTTTTTCCCTTTATAAAAATTCTTTAGCGCTTCCACAGCGGCATTTTTATCCAGTTTAAACGGAATAATATATTCCGGTTTTAATAATCCTATAAGACGACGCAGCACGATCTGCGTATTTCCGCAGTTTGGGCAAACCATCGCCGCTGTGTTTTTATCACCTAACAACTCCGCTCCGCATGAAGGGCAGGAACCTTGAGTAAGCTCATTTAATTCTTCTGAGTCCCATTCTTTTAAATCGGTTTGACCTTCCCAGCCAAATTGATCTTTTTCCGGTATTGCAAGTTCTTTCTGGTAATCTTCCAAAGCCGCAATTTCAAATTCAGCGTCGCAGTAAGGGCATTTCATATTTTGCGTTGAGCTGTCAAACTTAACCGCGCCGCCGCAGTTAGGACACTTATATTCTTTTACTTCCATTGATTATTCCTGATTATGTTAAACATCATGCTTTTGGTTTACCGCACTCAGCGCAAAATTTTCCTGTGTTGCCGCTGTGACCACACGAGCATGTCCAATCGCCGCTTGGCGCAGGTTTGCCGCATTCGCCGCAGAACTTGCCTGTGTTGCCGCTATGTCCGCATGGACACGCCCAGCCCGCGCTTGGCACTGCCGCGTTCTGCGATACCGCTTGTTGTTGAACAGGCGCTTGTTGCTGCTGTTGCGCGCCCATTTGAAAAAGCGCCTGAGGATTCATTCCCCCCGCCTGAGTCGCCATTCCCATTCCCATAAACCCTGTCATGGCTCCAGCCG
>Ga0209755_10002551_pt1 | contig 24840 bp, 23 predicted proteins | sample TergutCo191P1_FD_187301 | JGI IMG/M metagenome (GOLD analysis project Ga0209755, IMG submission 187301) | Cornitermes sp. P1 segment gut microbial communities from Petit-Saut dam, French Guiana - Co191P1 (SPAdes) (version 2) | ecosystem: Host-associated > Arthropoda: Insects > Digestive system...
GTAAGGCAAAGGATCGCCGAAAACGGGGCCTGGCGCTACCTTGTGCCCTCGGCGGCGCGGGCGGCAATCGAGGGGCAGGGGCTGTACGGGTTCGGCCCGGGCGGCGGCGCGGAACCGGCGGAGCCAGGCGGCTTTACGGGAACCTGGCCGGGGGGGAACCCCTCCAAAAACATAACGGTCCGCGTGGAGGAGGCGGTGCGGGAAAACATGGGCTTTGAACGCTTCCTGCACTCGCGCAACACCGCGCTTCTGGCCTGGGACATGTGCCGCCGTTTTTCGGTCAACCCGGCGCACGGCTACCTTGCCGGAATAGCGCACGACCTTGCCAAACACCTGAACGACAGGGCGCAGCTTCGCCTTGCAAGAAGCGACGGGAAGGAAATCTCGCACATGGAAAAGGAAAAGCCGTCGCTGCTCCACGGCAGGGCTTCCGCCGTGCTGCTGAAGGAGAACTTCGGCGTCCACAACGAATCGATACTCGAAGCCGTCGCCCTGCACACGAGCGGCGGCAAAAACATGGGACGGCTTGCGAAAATCGTGTACGTTGCCGATAAAATGGAAGTGACCCGTGAAAAAATCGATCCCGCGACAAGAAAGCTTGTCTACGCCGGAAACGATCTCGACGAAATCTTCGTCGCGGTGCTGGAAAGAACCGTTTCGTCGCTGCGCTCCAGAAAGCTGAAACTGTCCGAGGAAACGCTTGGGCTGCTCGAAAAGGTGAAGTCCAGCGAACGGAAACACAAAAGCAGGGAGGTTACGTGATGCAGATGCAAAGGAAGACCGCCTTCGTTGGCAGGGACGCGAGCTCCGTCCTGCTTATAGCCATAGTCGTTCTCTTGGCGGGGGGGATATTCTTCGCGGTCTATTCGCTGCGCGTGGATCCCTTCAAGGAGTTCCTTGCCGAAGACCGCGTGATAAACGTGATGTACGTAATCGAGGAAGACGGCGTTCCGCTTGGCACCTTTGTGGTGATGTATTACCCCGCCACCCGCAGGGCCGCGGTTTTCGACGTTCCGGGCGACCTTGGAATGCTGATACGCAGGATCAACCGCGTGGACAGAATCGACACGGTGTTCGACCGCGAGCAGGTTTCCGCCTTCGCCGGCCTCGTGGGAAGCATCCTTGGCGTGGAAATCTCCTTTACGATAGTGATGAGCACGGAAAACCTTGGCAGGGCGGTGGACATACTGGAGGGGGTAGAGCTTTTCGTTCCCTCGCGGGTGCATTTCCGGGACGAAAACGACCGGCTTGTTTTGCTTCCCTCCGGAATACACCGTTTCGGCGGGGACAAGGCCGTGGCTTTCATGACCCACCGGGCCCCCGGGGAGGATCGCGACATGATCGCGCACCGCAGGCAGCGTTTCTTCCTTTCCTTTTTGCAGCGGCAGGCGGAAATGAACGGCAAGCTGCAGATTCCGGAAGTGGCAAGGATGTACCGGTCTTTCATGAAGACCAACCTGAACGAGCGTTCCAGGGTGCGCCTGTTCGACGAATTTGCCAACATGGACAGGGACAGGATAACCATGCAGTCGGTGGGGGGAACCCCAAGGGTGGTGTCCGGGCAGACCCTGTTCAGCCCGCTCCACGAGGGGCACCTGATTCGGGACATCGTGCGGCGGACCCTGGCCTCGATTACCAGGCCGGCCGAGGGCGCGGACAGGCGCTTTACCGTGGAGGTGCTGAACGGAACCACGGTAACGGGCCTTGCCGGCAGAACGGCGGATCTGCTGGAGGAGTTCGGCTACGACGTAATCGCCAGGGGCAACGCCGAGCATTCCGGCTTTGAAAGGACGGTTCTTATAGACCGCTCGGGCTACGAGATCATGGCGCGGAATTTCGCAAACATTATCCGCCTGAGCAACATCGTTTTCGAAGCTCCGTATCGGGATATTTTTCTGCCGGACGAGCCGGACCTGCAGCACTCCGAGCTTCGCTCGGACTTTACTCTCATTATCGGAAGGGATTTCAATGGAAGATACGTTGTCGGAAACTGAGGCTTTGGGCGGGCTTCTCCGCGACCACAGGGGCGCGGACGTGCTTGTCATGGATCTTAGGCAGATGGGCACTTGGACGGACTTTTTCGTAATCGCCACGGCGACCAGCGACGCCCACATGGACGGGCTGGAAAGGCACGTGAAGGAATTCTGCCGCGAGGGCGGGCTTGAGATACTAAGGCGATCGCTTAGGCCAAAAGCCGCCAGGCTTGGCCCCGAGGCGGCGGACGAATGGCGGATTATAGACCTGGGCCACATAGTCATACACCTTATGAGCGCCAAGGCCCGCGCGTTTTATGATTTGGAACGGCTCTATTTTCAGGGAACCCAGCCTAAACCCTAAACGAAACCCGCCCCGCCGTGCTCCATAGGCGCAAAACGGGACGGGCCACAGATTCAGGGCGGTTTAATCCTCGTCGTAGTCCTCGTCGTAGTCCTCGTCTTCGTCCCAGTCGTCTTCTTCGTCCTCGTCGTCGTCGAAGTCGTCTTCATCCTCGTCTTCTTCGTCCTCGTCGTCGTCGAAGTCTTCCTCTTCCATGTCGTCGAAGTCGTCTTCGACGTCCCCGTCGTCGTCGTCGTCGCTATACTCAAATGCGAAAGACTCAGCGGCACCAACGCCGCCGGTAACGGTAAACGACTCCTCACAGTCCACTGACATCAGAGCCGGCACCTTTGCGGCCGGGAGTTCGTCCCTCAAATCCTCCCGTTCGATTTTGACCTCGTGCAGAACCATAATCCTCTCCGTTTTGATGTGTGTTTTATGCGTTACTCAACCGAGTGGAAGCCGCGTAGAAAACGCGGTCTCCTCTTGAAACATTAAGGGAGAGCTTGGAGAATTGTCAACTAGTATTTGGCCCATGTCGCGTTTTTTCCGCGAAAAAGCAGGGCCAAACCGCACGCCGCTTAAAACAAGGGGAAACGGCTTACTAACGCAAACCATAGGCACATGTAAGGGTAGTGATCCTGGTACGAATCAAACGTACGACCTACCGCTTAGGAAACCGCATATTGGGCGTATTCGGTTTGTATTGCTGAAGCCTGCCAGAAATGTAAACAAGCGTATATCCGCGTCCCGGCTTTGGCTGCCACTCGTAGAAATTGTGCGTGTTGGGAAACAAATGTTCCATGATGCAGGCAATCGTACCGCCGTGACACACGACAAATAAATCCTTTCCATGCTGCATGTGTTCCGTAAGCAGCTCGTACCCCTCAGTGACGCGGCGGGCAAACCCCTGTCTGCTCTCTCCGCCGGGGCATGGCAGAGCTCCCGACTCGTCGGCTATCCATGCCTGATAGTCGCTCCTCCCTTTCAGCGTTTCGTGGCTTTGCATCTCGAAGCTGCCGAAGTTAAACTCTGCAAGTTTTGGCAGCGCAATTCTATGTACGGAGCCATACAGCAAGTCAAGGGTCTGCTCGGCGCGCACCAAGCCGCTTGTGAAAAAGAGATCGGCATGCTTGGGATAAATGCATTGCCGTTTCAGATCGACAAGCTCGGCGATGCCATTGCTTGACAGCGGAAGATCCGTCGCCCCGCAATACAGTTTTTGCTCGTTCGCCTCGGTCTTGCCGTGGCGTATTATGTGGATTTCCGTTATTTTATTCTTGTTGGTATTCCGCAAAACAACCGCACCACCTCATCCGAACTCTGCGCCAGCCGCGCAAGCGCCCTGCCGGTTTCCTCCCGCCATTTTCGCAAAACCGGATCGACGGGCACGACGCCGCATGAAATATCGTTGCAAATGACAATCGCGTCCGGGCTGTCCGCCGCAAGCAGCTCCACGCTTTCCGCGACGTCGGCGTTCGCCTTTACCTGCGCGAGGATCCATTTGTCAATTTCGTAAACGATTTTTCCCCTGGGAGCATCGACGCGCGTTTCGCAGCAGAAATGCGCGTCGTCCCGCGAAAGCCCGAAGCGTTCCAGCGCATAGGCAAGCTTCCCCTGATAAGCCCCGCCGAAAATTAAAACCATAGGCGCGTCTCCAACCCTTGAAGCAAAGCCAGCGCGACAAGCCCGCACAGCTCGCTTATGACCAGTGAGTATCCCAGCAGATCCCCGGATATTCCTTTAAAGTCCTTGTACACAACCCTCATCGCCGCGGCGTAGCCCAAAACCGTCGCCACGGAAACTGCAAGCCCGACAATCCCAGCGTACAGGAAGGAGAGGGCGACCGCGCCAAGCACGATAAAGGCGACGAAGACCTTGCTCGCCGTGCCGGCGTTGCGCCCGAGCGTCGCGGCGTAATTGCTTATCGGCATGTGGCGCAAAACGAAAATCGACAGGGCGGAACAGCTCCTTGAAATAACGCAAATGACAATCAGCAACGCCAGATGCCGCCCGCTTTCGACGATTGTGAACATCGCCGCGAATTGCAGCAGGAAAAGTATGGCGAGCATGACTCCAGCGAACGCGCCGACTGTCGGGTCTTTCAGGATCCGCATTTTGTCTTCCAAGGGTCGGCGCGACAGCAGCGCGTCGCTCGTGTCCATGTACCCGTCCAAGTGTATGAATCCCGCTATCAAAAACGGGGCGATCGTCAGGAGCGCCGCGACCATCACGAGCGGAAGGCTTGGAATCGTTAACAGCAGCGCGAGCGCCCACCATATCGCGCCGATTACCGCGCCGACGAGCGGCAAGGACGCGACCATAATCGCCGTCAGCTTTTCATCCCAAATGTGGAACGGCAGGGGAATGCCGCAGAACATTCCCAGCGCCATGTAAAAGCCTCTAATTAATCGCATCGCGCGCCTCGCCGAATGTTTTTTCGAACAATTCCCCGCCTTTGTGCGCGACGATTCGGGCGTGCGCGGCTTCCAAAACCACGTCGCAATGCTTCGCCGCCAGCCTGTCGAGAGCGGCGAGGGATTTGCGGTACGCTTCCGTGAGCGGGTCGTAAATGAAAGCGTCGCTGTAAATATAATCCGACACGATCGCGACGTCGCTGATTTGGCTTAACACCATTGACATGTCGGCGACGCGCTCGCATGCGCCTGCGTCGAAGTCGCCGGAAGACGCGAACATCTCGTTCGCCAAAAGCGCGGTAAGGCTGTCGATCAGGAAAGATCCGTCGCGGTCGTATTTGCGCAAAATATCCGCGATGCCAAGCGGCTGCTCGACCGTGACGAACCCCCAGCCTTCGCGCTCCTTGCGGTGCCTGTCTATGCGCTCCATGTCCTCGCCGTCCGCGGCGATCATGGTCGCGACGTAGTACAGCGCCCTCGCGCTCCCGCCCTGCCATTTCGCCAGGCGCTGGGCGCAGGCTGACTTCCCGTTTTTACATCCCCCTGACAAGAAAATTCGCATCTTTCACAGCCTCCATATATTCGCCGCCGATGCCGCCCTGCTCAAAAGTGCCCATGTCCCGCATGATCGCGCAAGCGGCGTCAATCACCGCGAACATGAGCGGACAGCCGCTGCCTTCGCCGAGGCGCATGTTCAGGCGCAGGCACGGCTGGACTCCCAGCGCCCGCGCCGCGTGTTTATATCCTTGTTCAAAAGAATCGTGCGACGCAAACATGTACTCCCGTGCGAGCGGGCTGAGCCTCGCCGCGACCAGCGCCGCGACGATCGAGATGAACCCGTCTATTACCGCGGGCACCCTCGCGTACGCCGCGCCGATGAAAGCGCCCGCCATCGCCGCGATGTCGAAGCCGCCGACTTTCGCGAGCGCGCCCAGCGGGTCCGCGCTTTCCGGCTTGCCGCGCTCCAGCGCCGCCCGTATCGCTTCGATTTTGCGCAGGTACGCGCCCTCGCTCAGCCCCGCGCCTTTTCCCGCCGCGCGCTCGGGCGCGATGCCGGCAAGCGCGCACAGCGTCGCCGCCGCCGTGGTCGTGTTCCCGATTCCCATCTCACCCACGCCGATCATGGCGTAGCCGTCGCGCGCAGCTTCGATGGCGGTCTGCGCGCCGACGAAAACGGCTCGCTCGGCTTCGTCGCGCGTCATCGCGTCCTGCTTCGCGATGTTCCACGTTGACTTCCTGATTTTTCGATTCTTGATGAAAGGACTGCCAATGTCCCCGTTTATCCCCACGTCCACCACGATCAAGTCCGCGCCGAACTGTTTGGCGAGCGCAGCGACGCCGGTAATGCCTTTTGCGAAATTCAGCGCTTGCGCGAGCGTGACCGACTGCGGCGCCGCCGAAACGCCTTCCTCCACCACGCCGTTGTCCGCCGCCATGACGATCACGCAGCGTTTGGCGGGATCGTAATGTGTTTTGCCGCTGATGCCGGCGAGGCGCAGGGCGATTGCCTCCAGCTCGCCCAAGCTGCCAGGCGGCTTAACGAAGCTGTCAAGCCTTGCCTGCGCCGCGTCCATCGACGCACGGTCAAGCGGTTTTATTTCCGCGATATATCTTTCCAAACATTCAAAGTTCTCCAAAATCAGCCAACTTCGCCCCGAGACGTTAAGCCCTCTCCAAGCTTTAAACGGCAATTCCTGTCATCGTACGCCATTTCTCAACAGGCTAGCCGAATTTTCCAACAGGCGCAAGCTGGGCTTCCAGGATAAAGCTAACGGAAAATTGCCAGTCCCTTCAAAGTCCGCTTGACAGCATCTGGAAAATTGGCTAAACTGCAAGCGTATACTTCAAAGGAAGTGGGGTGGGGAACCTGAAGGTTCCGAATCCCCCGCTAGCCCGTAACTGTAATAGGGAAGGTTCCGTCACAAACGGCCACTGGGAAACCGGGAAGGCCGACGGAAATCGCCGTTTTAGCGGCGCGCCCTTGAGCCAGGAAACTTTGGTATGCGCGCCGCCCCGTATGGGGTTGGTAATTTTTTCTTAGCTTCGAGGAAAAAGCCTGAGAAAAGCCGTATTTACCACTACAAGGATTCTCTGTCCCCATTTGGAACGTTCGGTCTTTTGACCGAGTGCGGCCTATGGCCAAGGCTTGCGCTCGGCGGGTTGCCTTCTTCGAGGAAGGAGCTTTTATGTCTCTGTTCAAATTGTCCAACACTGGTTCGTTTCGCCGCTTTGCGCGGGGCGTTTTCGCCCTGCTGGTTCTGCCCGCCTCGTTTTTGGTTATGGGATGCGACTCGAATGGCGGTGGTTCCGGCGATATATGGATTACCGGATCATGGTCGCGACTTGACGGCACATTTGAAGCCGATGCTGGTGATAGCTTTACTTTCGACACGGCGGCCCAAACTTTCAAGAGGGGTGGGTTTGGATCTTGGGATGGGACTATTCCGGGTATATTGCACTTTGATAGAGATGGCAACGCCGGGCTTGTTTTTGTTAGATTCGGCGAAAACGGGCCTGTCAATTGGGTACAAGAAGGAGGGGAATGGGTAACGGTTCCTGTTGAAGGAAATTATACGGCCATAGCTTTCAGAGCTGCTCCCGAAGGTTTTCAGCTTGCTGAAGGTTTTGATGGCGATGGAATGCCTACAACAAACACATTGGCGGAAGCTAGGCGCAGATTCACCGTGGATACAGTGGACGGCTATGTTAGTTGGGGCAATGTACCAGTATACGCAATGGTAGAATGAAGTACCCTGCTCGCCAAGCCAAAAGCAAAGCCGCAAAGATGTTTGCGGCTTTGGCATTGTTAATTTTTTTCCAGTTTTCCCTTTTTGCGGATGACATGTATGATGACGATTTGTGGGACGACCACCTATGGTTCGAGGACGACATAGGCATTACGATAACTGGAACCATAGAGACGACCCAGCACATGGAGGTCATTACCAGAGAGGACATCGAACGCCGAGGTGCAACCGATATTGCGGACATCTTGCAGGAAACCCTCGGCGTTAACATCACCCGTTACGGCCCTCGCGGCAACCAAACGGGCATATCGATGCGCGGGTTCGATTCGCGGCGGGTCGCGGTTCTTATAAACGGGATTCCCGCGAACTCGCCCCTTGACAACAGGTTTGACGTTTTTCAAATCGACCCTGCTTCCATAGAGCGCATCGAGGTTATCTATGGAGGTTCGGACTCGCGCTTCAACGTTTCCGGGGCTTTGGGCGGAGTTATAAACATTGTTACCATTGCCAAGCAGGAGCCAGGGCTGCGGATTGGCGCTTCCGTTTCCAACACGTCCGCGCTGCCGGGGCAATACCGAGGGCGGGACGGCCAAACGCACGGCCCCCATTTGCAGGATCTGTTCGACGCGCAGAACGTTTCCCTCTCGCTTGCCCGTGGCGGCGACGCGCTTTCCGTAATGGCAAACGTTTTTTTCAACCGCGCCGAAAACCATTTTCTGTTCGAGGATTTTGTCGGCTTTACCCGCCGCAAGGACAACAACGAAATGTGGGATACTGGCGGCACCGTGTCTCTTGTATGGCAGCTTCCCGATCTTACGCGGCTCATCTCGTCTTCGCATTTTTATTACGCCGACAAAAACATTCCCACTTCCGGTTTTTCGGCGCACTATGGCGAGCTTGCTGATATTATCGGCAGGCAAAGCTTCAAGCTGGAAATGCCCCGCGCTTTTCATGACAACGTAACGACCGAAGCTTCGCTTACATGGAACACGAGCCGGCGGGATTTCACGGATGCCGGCGGCGTGTTTTCCAGGCACGATCAGCACAGCGTTTTTGTTATCAATCGCTGGAACTGGTACGCAAACGACGTTGTCACGTTTAGGAGCGGTTTTAACTACAGCTTTACGCATCTGGATTCCACGGAAATGGGAAACCGCGAAAGGCATGACGGCGGCGCGTCGATGGCGGCGGAGATAAAGCTTGGAAGCAGGTTCTTTGTCGTGCCGTCGATCAAGGCCGCGATTACCGGCGGCAGAACTACGGAAGTCGTGCCGGTGCCAAAGCTGGGCCTTCTCTGGAACATAAGCGACACACTCACGCTTAGGAACAATTATTTTCGCAGCTTCAAGTTTCCCGCCTTTCAGGATCTTTACTGGGTGGGCGGTGCCGGTTTTTCCGGCAACCCCGAGCTGCTCCCCCAGGACGGCATAGGCGGTGACCTCGGCCTTACGTGGAACCCCGACAGGCGCTTCAGATGGGAAAACGTTTTTTTCGCCCAATGGACGCAAAACTCCGTGCACTGGTTTGAAACCGCCGGAACATGGAGGCCGGAAAACGTGGGCGCGGCAGCTTTCCTCGGCCTTAGCAGCAGTACGCGTTTCGAGATGCCCGTATCCCTTGGGCCTGTGGAAAGGATCGTCGCCTCGGTTTCGTATCACTATCTGCGCAGTCACTTGATGGCTTTTGGTTTTACCTTCGCCGACGACCGGCGCATTCCCTATACGCCGATGCATACCGTCGGCCTTTCGCTGGATTTTCCGTGGGAGACCGGCTCGTTTATCATATCGGGCCATTTCGAGGGCACGCGCTATGCCGACCGTGCAAACCTTATCGCGTTGGAGCCGTATTTTCTTCTTAACGCTTCCTACAGCCAGAGAGTCGGCCGGAACCTTACGCTTTTTGGATCGCTGCGAAACATATTAAACCAATCCTACGAATCTTTCGCCGGCCACCACATGCCTGGCATAAGCCTGACGCTGGGGGCACGAATAAACCTGGAGGTAAACAGAAATGAGTAGACTGTGTATAGTGGCAACGATACTGATAACATTGACTTTCGGCATTTCCTGCGACAGATACCCCGCCGGCACAATCACCGATCGCGCCGGCAGGCAGGTAACGCTAAGCGGCCCCATTTACCGCGTCGTATCCACCGCGCCATCGAACACGGAGATAATCGTGGATCTTGGAATGGCGCACAAGCTCGTCGCCATAGATCGCCACTCGGCAAACATTGACGGGATTCCCGAGGGGCTTCCCCTCCTGGACTTTTTCTTTCCGGATGCCGAGGTCATTCTGGGTCTTCGCCCGGACATAATCATCGCAAGCGGACATAACCCGACAGGCGCGGGCGACGACCCTTTCCGCCTGTTGAGCGAGGCGGGAATTCCAGTCGTGTACATTTCAATGAGCAACAGCATTAACGATATTTACATCGACATTGCCTTTATTGCGGCGCTTTTGCAGGCGGAGGAAGAGGGCGGGCAGCTTATCCGTTCAATGCAAACGGAAATTGCCGAAATAACGAGAATGGTTCCGTACATCGAAAACCCAAGGACGGTATACTTCGAGATTTCTCCCGCACCCGAAATGATGACGTTTGGGCGGAACAGCTTCATAGGCGACATGATTGCCGCAATCGGCGGGCTGAATATCTTCGAGGACGAAAGCTGGCTGGTGACGCCAGGCGCGGAATCGGTAATCGCCCGCAATCCTGACGTTATCCTTACCAACGTGAACTGGATCGACGATCCGGTCGGGGAAATAAAAACCCGGCCTGGTTTTAACCACATCGGCGCGGTCGCAAACAACCGTGTTTACCGGATTGACACCGATTCCTCGGTGAGGGCTTCCGCGCGCATTGTTTTGGCCTTGCGCCAAATGGCGCTTGCGGTGTATCCTGAGCTGCATGGCTGGCAGTAAGCGCGTTGTTATAGGTGCGGCGGTTTCCCTTTTCATAATTGCGGTGGCGGCTTCGCTTGGCAGTACCAACATAAGCTTGGGCGATACCGTGATGATAATCCTGCACAAAATCTTCGGGGTGCCCCTTGCCGCACACATCGATCCTGTAAACGTTTCGATTGTCTGGCTTCTGCGCCTGCCACGGGTTTTGCTGGCGTTTATGGCAGGCGGCTGCCTTGCGATGAGCGGGGCGGTTTGCCAGTCAATTTTGCGGAACCCGTTGGCAACGCCTTACATCCTCGGCGTTTCCTCGGGCGCGTCCCTTGGTGCCGGGATAATAATCGTTTCGGGAATCGCCCTGCCTTTCCTTGGCGGTTTTACCCTGCCGGTGATCGGGTTTGTCTTTGGCGTTGTAACGGTTTTTATGGTCGCCGCGTTTTCGTCCCGCATCGATAAATCCATGTCGAACAACACGATTATCCTTTGCGGAATGATCGTGTCGCTTTTCCTGAACGCGCTGCTCACGACTTTAAGCGCGGTATTCTCCGACGACCTCAGGCGCATCGTGCTTTGGCAGATGGGAAGCTTCGCCATGCGCGGCTGGGCTTACGTGCAGCTCCTGTTTCCGTTTATGATAATAGGAGCTGCCGGGGTTTTTCTTTACACAAAGGAAATGGACATTCTAACCTTCGGCGACGACCAGGCAAAATCAGCAGGCGTGGAAACTGGATCGCTGCGAAAAAAACTGCTTGCGTTTTCCGCCATACTGACCGGTGCCACGGTCGCCCTAAGCGGCGTAATCGGTTTTGTTGACCTTATTTCCCCTCACGCCGCACGCAAGATAGTCGGTTCAAAACACAAAAGTCTTATCCCGATGTCGTTTATTCTGGGCGGCTCGCTGATGGTGGTAACGGATTTGGTTGCAAGAACCGTTATATCGCCGTCGGAGCTGCCGGTGGGTGCCATAACCGCGCTTATCGGCGCGCCGTTTTTCGCCTGGGTATATTTCAGGCGGCGCAAACCTTCGCGGGGCCACCAATGATCGATGCAAAGCCCGGCGCAACAATCGAAGCGCAAAACCTCTATGCCGGATACGACAACACGGATGTCATTCACAATATCAGCTTCAAGGTGAACGCCGGCGAAAGCCTCTGCGTGCTTGGCCCAAACGGATGCGGCAAAAGCACCCTGCTAAAATCAATTGCCCGCATCATCGACTACCGCGGTCTTGTTACGCTAAACGGAAAAAACGCCCGCACAATTCCGCGAAAGGAATTCGCAAAAAAGATTGCCCTTCTGGGACAAACCGCTCAAGTCCTGTTTCCGTACACCGTACACGAAACCGTCTCGATGGGCCGTTACGCCTATTCCACGGGCTTCCTGAAAAACCTTTCCGCCGATGACAACGACATTATCGAAAACATCATTGCCAAGCTTGACATCGCGGACATTCGCGATCGCATGATAGACGAGCTTTCCGGCGGGCAGCTGCAAAGGGTTTTCCTTGCAAGAACCCTGGCGCAAACCCCGGAAGTGATCCTGCTGGACGAACCGACCAACCACCTCGACCTAAAGTACCAAATCGAGCTGCTCACGTTTCTTAAATCGTGGGTAAAGGAAACCGGAAAAACCCTTGTCGCCGTGTTCCACGATCTAAACCTTGCGCGACAGTTCGGCGATGCCGCGCTTTTGATGAACAACGGAACGGTGGCCGCCGGCGGCACAATCGCCGAAACGCTGCGGGGCGAAATTCTGCAACAGGTTTACGGCATCGACATACAGGGCTTTATGCGGGAGTCGCTTGGGAAATGGGTTTCGGGGTGAATCCAATTTCGTGAATATTTTGCCACAAGCGGTTTAAAAGTCGCCCAAAACGTTTTGTCCCCCCTCCCCCATAACGCGCGGGATGGGCTTTGGCGGATTGCAACAAAACTCGCTTTTAATTCTAACTTTTTCGTACCGGGCAAAAACGTGCATCTGATATGTCGGGAATTGCAGGCGCATGGCACAAAATTCCGCATATAATAGGGGCATGGGTTTCAGGGAAAATTTGAAAGCGCAGTTAGAATATTCGGGCATGTTGGTAAAGGAGCTTGCCGCCCGTTCGGGGGTAAAAAAGAAAACCCTCGACAGTTATCTGGGGGCACGAAGCTACACGCCGTCGGTTGACTCCGCTATATGCATAGCGAAAGCCCTAGGAGTTACCGTCGAATATCTTGTAACAGGCACTGACAACAAAAAGGAACGTCCATTCTCCTCGCTCAACAGCGACATACAGGAAATCGTGTTGGCCTCGGAACGCCTTAACGGCAAAGACCGCCAGATAATCCTTACCCTTGCACGAATGTTGAAAGACAGATAATGCGCCAATCGCCAAAACAAAAAAACGGCGCTGGCCGTGTGTGAAGGTTTTTCACACACGGCCAGCGCCATTGTCGCAGCCTAATGGTCGGCTTCAGCTCTGCGGAATCCCGCCTTGGATAAAGAACGGCGGTACGGGCGGTGAAACCGGAGGCGGCGTCCATGTCGGCGGCCTTGTCCGAATGGGCGGCGGCGGCAGCATGGGAAGATCTTCGGCAGGGGCCGCTTCCTGCACGGGCGGAGGCGCAACCACCGGGGCCGGCGCGGCTTGCACCACCGGCGGAGGCGGCGGAACCGTGAACAGAATCCTTATGCGCTCCACGTTTGTGCGGTGCTGCAGCTTCACCACCAGAGTCTGCTCGTCCTCGAAGTGGTTCCAGCCGGAAACGTTGTGGTGCTCCTCAAAGTCGGGATTCCGGCTTGTGTTTTGCCCGTAGATCTGAAGCAGGGGGAAAGAGCCGACGTTGCGAAGCTTCAGGTAGTGGGTCTGCCCGACGGGGAAGTCCACAAAAACGTCAATGAAGTTTGCCGCCTGAACCAGGTTTACGGACCTTGCCGCGGTCCAGGCCCAAATGTCGTTTACCCCGGTAGCCATGGCGCGGGGGAGGAACTCGTTCTCGTCCAACATGCGGAACAGGCTTGCCGACCCAATCCAGCCGGAAGAGGCGGACAGCGCCCCGTTTGCGCCGGAGGTGACCACGGCGGGAACGGAGCCGTCCTCGCCGCCCAAGGCCAGAACCGAGAACACCAGCGACCGCCCAAGGGCGGCCCAGTCGCCGTTGCCGGTCTGCTCGCCCCATTTGCGCAGGGCCATTCCAAGGCGCAGGTTAAGCTCGAGGTCGGCATGTCCGTCGGAGGAGAAAACCAAAACCTGGTTTCCGTTTTGGCGCAGCCCGTCGGCGACAAGCTCCCTGGCGCGCGCCGCGAGGGGTTCGAACGGATTGTCCGCGCCTGCCCGCCACGTCATCATGTCCGTGTAGCTTTCCAGTATGCCGGCGCTTGATCCAAGCGTCAAAACGGAAGGATCGATTCCCCAGGCGGACAAAACCAGGCCGTCTATTGCGGCATCGTGGCCCCGCACCGCGAGGAACTCAATCAAGCGGTTGTGTGAAAAAACGCGCCCGTAGTCGCGCCTTGCAAGCAGCTCGGACACAAGGCCCACTTTGCGCTCCTCGGCGGCAAAGGAATCCCTTACGCCGCGCTCCCAAATGCCAACCCTGCTGTCGAGCTGGTACACGGCGGATTCCCAGGTGCGGTTTTGGCTGTGTCCGAAGGCAAACGGCACGACGGACATCGCCGCGCCGTAGGTGCCGCGCCGCAAAGCTTCGGCCCCAAAGGCAATCACGCGGTCTTCATCGACGTTTGCCGGCATGTTCCTTCCCCACAGCTCGAAGCTGCGATCCGTCCAGCCGGCGAGCTTTTCGGAAAACGCCTGCGCGCTTTCCATTCCCGGAACCACGAAGTCCGCCGGGTCGTTTACGATTACGCTCGGTATTGCGCGATAGAAGATTGTCGGGTTGCCGACCGGAAGGACAAGCCGCCCCTCGGTGAGCTCCTGCGAATGGCGGCTAAACCTGTGGCGGCTGCCGTCGTAAGTCACCCCAAGTATGCCCCTGGAGTTGTCCCAGGCCACGGACGCCCGGCGTGGCCTGAAGGGGATGTCTATGGCCTGAATCCCTTCCGGGAAGGTTCCGCTTATCCGCAGCTCGGGCACGGCTCCGGGCGAGCCTTCGGGGATGTGGCTGGCAAAGGAAAGCTCCGCGCCTGAAGGCAGGAAGAAAACCGCCTCGTGGCCCGCCGTGGAAAAATACTCGGGGACTATCTGGTGCCTTGCGTTGTCCGAATCGACAAGGGCAAAGCCGCCGCCCGCGCCGGACGAATAGGCAAGCTGGAACTCGAGCCCGGCAAAGAACACGTTCACGCCGCCGTCAAGCCGCACCAGGCCGGGCCTTGTGGCCGCGGTTTCGTCCGCAGCCCCGTTGAAATAGCGGCCGCTTATGACCATGCCGCCAAGCTGCCTGGTGAAGCTGCCGTAGCGGGCAAACTGCATCGCGCTCAGCAGCACAAAGGCGGTAAGGCTGAGGAACAGCGCCAGCACAAACCGGGGGAAAACTCTTTTTCTCATTTCAAACCTCTATCAAGTCCGCGTTTCGCGCCCGAAACATATCGCGCGCATCTTAACCTCAAGCCCAGATTAATGTACTATAATGTATTGTATGACGATAATGAAAATCTGCCAAGTGGGTCGCCCACACAAAATTTCGGTTTCCCAAGGCCAACCGCCAAAAAGCGCGCCGTTTCGCCCGGCTTTGGCAATGCTCCTGTGGATCGCGGCGATGTCCGCGGCGGTTCCGGCCCACGCCGGCAACACCGAGGCCGTGCTTACCGAGGTTTCGCGGCTTATGTCGCAGCGGGAATTCCGGGCCGCGATTGAGCTTTTCGACGAGATCGACGAGGATACGGTCGAGATACGGCTTATCAGGGCCTCCGTTATGAATTCCGCGGGGCGCACGGCCGACGCCCGCGCCATAGCCTCGGCGGTTGTGGCGGACGACCCGAACAACGTGGAAGCCCTGAAGATTCTCGCGGCGTCGGCCTTGGTGGAAGGCAGGGACAGGGACCAGCGGACTTTCCTGGAGCGGATTCTCAGGCTTGAGCCGGGCAACGTGCAGGCCATTACCGAGCTTGGCTACAACTCGCTGCGGGCGCGTTCCCTGCGGACATCGGCGGGCCATTTCGACCGGGCGCTGGCAATCGACCCGGACTACCCGCACGCGCTGCTTGGAAGGGCGATCGTGTACCGGTACAGCCGCAACCCAAGGCGCGCCGAGCAGCTTCTGAACCAGGCGATTTATCAAAACCCGGGCTGGGCGGCCCCGTACCACGAAAGGGCGCGGCTTTACCGGGGCGCGGGCTTTAGGGAAGACGCGCTGAACGATCTTAACGAGGCGAGAAGGCTGGATCCGAACAACCACTGGATATCGGTCGACCGCGCGATAACGCTTATGGAGCTCGGACTCAGGCAGGAGGCGCTGGAGGAGCTGGACCATTCGATTGAGCTTTCCCCGAACAACTTTCTTGCCCACGTGCACCGGGCTTCGCTTAGGGAAGCCGCCGGCGATCTTGCCGGCGCGGCGCAGGACCACCAGACGGTAATGCGTCTAAGGCCGGACTACTTTTTCGCCGCCGAGGGTCTGGGCGTAATCAGGATGAAGGAAGGGCGGCACCTCGAGGCGCGCGACGCTTTCCTTGCGGCGCACAGGCAGGCCCCAAGGGAGTTCCGCTACGCGCTGCTGGCCGCCGCAAACTGGATGCGGGGCGGCCAGCTTGCCGACCCAAGGCAGTTTCTCTCCCAGGTAATCCGCACCGCCGAGCGCGACTCGCCGGAGTGGTTCCTGCTGCGTCTGTACCACGACCTCGCCGGCGACACCGACGTAATCGCCAGAATCCAGCGCGAGCAAAACCTTGACGCAAGGGCGATGATGCTTTTCTACCTCGCGCTCTACTACGACATCCGCGGCCACAGAAATCTTGCAAACAATTTTTTCACCCAGGTTCGCGAGCTCGGCCGCAGGGGAACCGTCGAGTGGAACCTAAACGAGTGGATACTTGGTCAACGGGGCCTTTGAGGTAACAAAGCTATGGAACTTAATATTCCCACCAGATATCGGCAAGATATTGAAAGCGCCACGGATTTACTCAAAAAAGAAGGGTGCAACGCCGTTTTTCTTTTTGGTTCTATGGTTACGGGAAAAATACGGGATGATTCCGATATAGACATTGGCGTGCGGGGACTCCCAAAAGGAAAATTTTTGGAAATGTACTCGAGACTGTATTTTGATTTTGAAAACAAAATTGACTTGGTGGATTTTGACGCCAACTCGGATTTTTACTCAATGCTCAATAGCATAGACGAGGTTGTCCAAATTGGATGAGACTGCAAAAATAAAAATACGGCATGAGATTTCGCGAATAGATAAATTGCTAAACGATATTAGCCCGTTATTGAATTTGTGCAAGGCAAAGGAACGGCCAAACCTTATTGAAATAACAGCGGCAGCCCAAGTTTTACATTCATTCTACAATGGGGTGGAAAGCATAATCGTACTCTTTTTTAAGCACATGAACGAAAAGCTGCCCAATGATTTTAGGTGGCACAAAACTTTACTGGAAATGGCGTTTGGGGCCAATACAAGAAACATAAGAATACTGCGCGAAGACATAAAAACGGAAATGCAAAACTTTTTATCCTTCAGGCATTTTATCAGACACTCATATAGCTCTGAGTTGGATTGGAGTGAAATGGGCCCGCTAATCAGGGGAGTTGAAGCTGTATGGGAAACCATAAAGTCCGATTTTGAAGCGTTCATGGCACTTGACACACCGGAACGGATGGATACATAATACTGTTTTGAAGTCCGTTAACGAGGAAACGAAATGAGCAGTCACAACATACGTCTGGAGTTGGGCGGGAAGGATATCCGCCTGATTGGAACGGCGCATATTTCCAGGGAGAGCATCGAGGAAGTAACCGGCGCAATCCGCGAGGAAAAGCCCGGCATGGTTTGCGTGGAGCTGGACGAAGGCCGTTATGCTTCCATCAACCAGCAGGACACTTGGGAGAAGCTGAACGTCTCCAAGGTTTTAAGGGAAGGCAAGGGGTTTCTGCTTATCGCGAACATCGCGCTGTCGAGCTTCCAGCGCCGTTTGGGAAACGAGATGGGGGTAAAGCCCGGCGAGGAAATGATTGCCGCCATAAACACCGCAAAGGAAATGGGCATAGAGTTCAGCTTGTGCGATCGCGAGGTACAGGTAACCCTGCGGAGGGCCTGGGCAAGCTGCGGCCTGTGGAGCAAGTGCAAACTGCTTGCGGCCCTTCTCTCCAGCGCATTCGTCGGGGAGAAGCTCGACGCCGCCGAAATCGAAAACCTGAAAAAGTCCAACGAGCTTGACAACATGATGAAGGAGCTGTCGGACTATCTTCCCGCCGTGAAGGAAACCCTTATCGATGAACGCGACCGTTACCTTGCCACGAAGATATGGGAAGCCGCGGGCAAAGCCGCAAGCCGCGGCGAAAACGAAAGCGCCAATACAATAGCCGTTGTCGGCGCGGGCCACCTGCAGGGGATAAAAGCCTGGCTTCAAAAGTTTGCGGCGGACGAAACCGACAGCCCCGCCGACAAAGCCGTGACAAGCTTGGCGGAGCTGGAAGTCATTCCGCCGAAGTCGTTTTTGTCAAAATGCGTCAAATGGATTATCCCCGTGATTATTTTGTCGCTTATCGTTACAGGGTTTGTGCGCGCCGACGCCGGCTTGAGCCTTGAGATGCTGCGCCGCTGGGTGTTGTGGAACGGAGGCTTTGCCGCGTTTGGAAGCATTCTGGCAATGGGGCATCCCCTGGCGATTCTTACGGCCTTCCTTGGCGCGCCGTTTACCACGCTGAACCCGTTCATAAGCGCCGGGATTTTCGCCGGGCTGGTGCAGGCCACGGTTCGCAAGCCCCGCGTTTCGGATGCCGAAACGATTTCCGCGGACATTGCAAGCTTGAAGGGCATTTACCGCAACCGCATAACAAAAGTATTGCTGGTTTTCTTTTTGGCAAACCTAGGCAGCTCGCTTGCCACCCTGCCGGCGTTTCTTTCCATGTTGGACGCAATGGTAAGATAAGCTTGCCAGGGAACCCAACACGGTTTCAGGTTCCCTGGCAAAACGGCTATCTGAAAATCCTAAAGCCAATCGTGGCGATAAAGCTTGTGGACCTGGGATACTCGGGGGTGTTTATTCTGCGGAAAGAGTGTGGCCTCGGCTGTTCACCAATGGCAAGGTCGGCATTGTTGGCGGCCACGGGGTTGCCGTCTTCGTCAAAAATGTTGGTAAAATAAGAGATAATCACCCCGGCGGAACCGAAAAGCGAAATCGGCAGATTCGGCAGCCTCCAGTCGGCGCTTGCCCTGATGACGTGATTCCATTGGTAGGCACCGTCGCGAAGGAAGAACCTCCAAAGCACGGGGTTGGGCCCTTGCCTCAAGTGGGGATCAAGCTCCGAAAGCAGATGACTGCCGTCCACCGCGCTGGAGCCGAAGTTTGCGCCACGGCGAATCAACTGGTACTGGAAAACCGTCATCAGGTTCCAGGCCGGCATCGTCCTAAACTGCACAAGAAACTCGTCCGAGTTTGGCGGCAGGTAATGGCCCAGCGCAAAGCCGTGGTTCATCCAAGCGGTTTCCATGGTAAGATCGCCGAACCAGGGATTCAGGTTGCGGTTGTGCGTAAACGTGTACGGGTTAATCTTGGTGTAGCTAAACCGCAGCGAGGAAAAAGACAAAAACGGCAGGGCGACGTTAATGCCCGCCTGATACGCAATCATCGTGCGGTCAAGATTGGGCATTTGGCGCTGGAAGTTCATCTCGTCGACAAAAAGCGAAACCCAGACATTCCCAAGCCCAGGGTACTGCAGCCTTAGGTTTGCAGCCAGCGCCATGTTGTCGAAATCGCCGATATTGTCTTGGTAGAAAAAACTGTTAATAATCGGCGCGATATAGCCAAGCTCGAACCGCTTGGGCCACACAACCGCGTCGATAAAATCGAAAAACACGATGTTCCTAAAACGTAGCTGCAGCATCGTGATGGAAAAAGCGTTTTGGTTGGTCATGGAGGAAACCTTAATCCCCTCCGTGTTGTGGTATTCCAGAATCCCGGTAAGCGACGCGAAGCTGAGCCACGGGAAAGGGTTGAACTCCATCTCCCCTGCCAAAAAAGGACGGGCCATTCTGTTGAAGGCAAGACTCGTGCCGAGCGGCATGGAGCCCCATTCCCTCGGCAGCCGCCCGAGGCGCATGATAAACCTGTTTTCCAAAAAAGAAGCCGTCAGCTCGGCGTGCAGGCCATAGCCGCCGGCGAGCGTGTAAGGCCAATACCTGCGGCCGGCAAGCGTGTCAAGGAAATAAACGGAACCGTCCCAGCGCGGCCGGTAGGAAAAGGGAAAATGCGTAAGCGGCTCGCTGTATACCCTAATTTTGCGGTTTACAAACTCGTTCGGATCCCAGTCTCCCCCAAGCACAAACCCCTCGTAGTAGGTATTGTACATTCCCAGGAACCTGCGGGGCATTCTTACAAGGCCGCCATGATTGTAAAAACCGTAGGAAAGATGCCGACCGATATCGCCCGCGGCATCCACGTGGATCCAAAACTCCATGCCCGTGTGCGTTTCGTCGAAAGCGGGAATAAAGGCGGACGAGAACTCAAACATGGCCCCGAAATTCAGGTTGAAAGTAATCGGCATTTCCCGCTCGCCAATCGTCGAGGCCGCCGAGAAAGAGCCGGTTCGCCAGTCGATTCCGCGAGCCTCCTGCGGCGAAAGCCTGGCAAGATGCTCCTCCAGAATCCGCCGTTCCGTCGGCCTCAGGCCCCTGGGATTGTTCGAATCAAGAAGCTCGTTGATGGCCCCTACCACGACATTGCGGGTAAGCGGCCGCACGCCGGACAGCGGGGAAATAAGCCCCCGCATCTCCGCCTGCTCAAGAATGTGGTAGACCTGATCATCCAGACTAACCGCCGTATGGTTCTGCGCGGTCAACGGAACCGCGAAAAGAACCGCCAGACAAATTGCGAACAGTGCTAGTTTCATACGTCCAGTATACCCCAGCTTGCCGCAAAAGTGAACAGCCCCCGGAAACCCCGCACGGCAAACGCACGGGCACATAGTTTAAGGCATTTTCGCCACCCTGGGCTTGACCGCAGGATGACGGGAATGCCGGGCCCTGTAGAATGGCGCTTTCGATTGCCAATCCCGGGCATTTGGCATACACTGTTGGGCAATGAGGAAAATATTTGCGATGGCGCTTCTGTTGACGGTTGGCGCGGGCCTGTATGCGGAAAGGCTTCCGAGCTGGATGGCTCCCCTTCGCGACGCGATTTTCGAGCAGACTTTGCCGGCCGACGAAGTAAGGAACATCTATCTGGCAACCGTTGCCGAGGCTGGGCGAAATACTTCCGGAACCGCGCAGCTCCTTGCGCTTTCCCGCGCCGAACACCTGATGGGACAGATCCTGCTTTTCGAGGAACGCGAACGCGAGGCACACGTCCACTTTGCCGAGGGGCTGCGCCTTGCCGAGCTCGCGGTTCAGGCGGCCCCAAGCGCGGACGCATGGGTGCTGCGCGCCGAAAACCTGGCCCACAAGATCCAAACAAGCAACTGGGCTTTTGCCATGGCAAACGGCCTTGACGTGGAAAGGTTTGCCAGAAACGCGCTGGAGCTCGACGGCCGCCACGCCGCCGCCCAATACCTAATCGCCGCCCGCTGGGTTTTTGCGCCGCGGCCGTTCAACAATTTCAGAAGGGGAATCCAGATGATGGAAGCGATTCTGACAGACGCCGATCTGGAAGACGACGATCTGTTCAACGTAACGTCGGCAATCGGCTGGGCGCATATCGAGCAAAGGAATTTCGACCAGGCCAGGCCGTGGATAGTGAAGGCCCTTGAGGTTTACCCGACAAACCAATTCGTGACGGGCCTGCTTGAAACCATAGACAACCGCGGCGGCAGGAGAAGGTAGTGATATTGCCGGCAGAACAGAAGAGGGGTTTCCGTTTTTTGCATTTCCCGGGCGGAGCTAAAACCTAAACGCCATGTAAAGGAAATTTGAAACAAGCATGCGGTTCACATCAGGCACCGAATCGTGGAATCCAAAAAGGCCCCACATGGCGGCCGCTGCCCCGACTCCCAGCCTACGGGAAAGCCGGAGCTCGTAGTTCAGCATGGCGTGGACAAAGAAAACGTTGCCCGTCAGGTGGTAGCGCGTTACCGGAATGACGGCAATATGATAAGCGGCAAGGTTGACATCCAGCCTGCCGGCCCTTTCATGATCCAGCGCGAAGCCAAGCTTGACGTTCGGGCCCATCCCGAATGAACCTCGGTTGGTTCCCATTATGTCTTCAAGCCAGAAGGCGTTCGGGGGAGCGGGGTCGCCATAGTTGGCATTGTACATGGTGGAACCCCACAGTATTGCGTTGGCATGGGCCCTCAGCTCAAGTTGCGGGCTTTGCGCGAAACGGCGCATGTGTTTCACCGTCCAGCCAATTGCGTGGCTGGAAAACTGAATGTTGCCGTAGCCAAAATTGTCTATAAGATCGTTGGTGGCGTTGAAATAGTCAAAGTGCAGGCTTAGGCCCATGCTTGTCGCGCTTCTTGGCGACCACCTGGGATTAAGCGCAAACAGATACCCGTCGGAGATTATGGTCATGTGGTACGAGTGGGTGTTGGTAGTAAAAGCGGCAAAAAACTCAAAGTGGTCAAACGGCCTTCGAACGTCTTGTGAAAAAGGATCGCCGTACACGATGTTCACGGCGAGGGACGCGCCCGGATAATTCCATGCGTCCTGCTCCCTTTCGTGCCCGGTAAAAAACGCAAAGGATTGCTCAATGCCGGTTCTAAACGACAGCCTCCGGATATTGCCGCCGCCTATTTCGCGATTCGGGCGGTTGTAAAGCAGGTTGTAGCTGCTTAGTGGGCTTACGAAGAATCCGGCTATGGCCTTCCAAACCGAGGTCATGGGCCCCAGCTCCATAAAGAGCCTGTGCATTATCTCGCCATAAGCTATGCCGCCCAGAGTCGTAACAATAAGATCGTTCCACGCGGGCTTTGGTTCAAACATGACTTCCCACATCCAGGAGCCGGCGATAACAACCGGTATGGATTGCCAAAAGTTAAAATTGTTGGAACGGGCCGCGGTAAAATATGTTGAACCGTGCCATGGATGCAAAAACTGGTTTACCAAAAACCTGTCGCCGTTTTCCCACATCCAGGTGGGCCCAATGATGTTATTCCATGTCGATTCAAAAGTCATCATGGCAAAAGACGACCCGGCCAGCCTGTTGGCATAATTGACAACAACATTGCTTTTTATGACGCCAAGCGCCGTATAACCGATGTCGGCAAAAAGGTTTCTTTCCTGCGACGCGGGCTCTTCCGCGGTTTCCGCTTCCCTCGAGTGGGCTCTGATTGGCACCAGCACAAAACAGACCAAAGCAAACATGCGCAACAAAAGCATCCCGAGCAAAGCCACATGTACAGGGAACCTTCCCCGATCACGCGGCCTTGAGGCTGCAAATAAACTCACGCCGATAGTGTATCGGCTTACGTTGGGGATGTCAAGTAGTGCGGCAACAAGCGTTAGGACTACAGCATTTACTCTGAGCTTTACCGCAGCATCCGGTGGTTTACAATGGCGTTTTTCTTAAAATGGCCACAAAGTGCCTGCAAAAATGTAATTGCGTCACCAAACCAAAACCAGGTGCCGCTCTTCGTCCAGCTCCGGAACGGGGCAGGGAAGAAGCCGCCAGCGCCCTTTCAGGGACGGCACGGCTTGTTCCAGCTCCGCCATTTCCAGCTCGGCTTTTGCCCGCCTGCCTTTGTACGCCGCCAAAGCTCCGCCGTCCGCGCAAAGTTTTGCGAGCTTTTTGTGGAGCTTCGGCTCCAGCGGCCTAAAAGCGCGGAAAGTTACCAGCGCGAAACGCCCGGGTTTTACCTTTTCCATTTCCTGCTCCTCCACCGAAACGTTGGCAAGCTCCAGCGCCGCAATGGTGCTCCGCAGGAACCCAGCGCGGCGGCCCTTCCTTTCGATAAGCGTAAACCCGGCTTCGGGCATGGCAATGGCAAGCGGTATCCCGGGCAGCCCCGCACCCGAGCCGACGTCGGCGATCTGCGCGCGCGCGGCTCCGGCAAGGCGGCGGGCGATGATCCCAAGCGGGCCAAGCGAATCGAGTATGTGCCTAGCTACAAGCTCCCGCCTGTCGTTTGTTCCCACAAGGCCCAAAGCCGGGTTGGCAAGCTCAATCTGGCGAACATACTCCGCAAGCTTGGAAACAACGCTTTCCATGCGCGGGGCGATTAACGCCTCGATATCCCCGTCGCCTTGGCAAAGCAGGGATATTCCGCGCAAGATTTGTTCACAAAGCGAAGCTTCGCCCATATCCTTAGTCCGCATACTGAGCCAGGCAAAGCTCGTAGTAGCGGCCCTTCAAGGCCATCAGCTCCTCGTGCGTGCCCTGCTCCGAAATCATGCCGTCGTCTATGTACATAATTTTTGTGCAGTTTCGGATGGTGGAAAGACGGTGGGCGATTATGAAAGAAGTTCTGCCCTTCATAAGCGTTTGGATGCCCTCCTGCACGAGCTTTTCCGTGCCGGTGTCTATGCTGCTTGTGGCTTCGTCAAGAATAAGGATGCTGGGATTGGAAATCAGCGTGCGGGTAAAGGCAAGAAGCTGCCTCTCGCCCTGGGAGATACCCCCCCCCCTCTCGCTTACTTCAGTGTTGTAGCCATTGGGAAGCTTCTCTATGAAGTTGTGCGCCCCGATAAGCCGCGCGGCTTTGTGGATTTCCTCGTCCGTGGCATCCAGTTTGCCGTAGCGGATATTGTCGGCAATGGTGCCTGTAAAAAGAAAACTGTCCTGCAGCATTATCCCCATCTGGCTTCGCAGGGAGTTTAGCGTTACCTTCATTATGTCGTGCCCGTCAACAAACACCTGGCCTTCCTCGATGTTGTAAAACCGCGAAAGCAGGTTTACGATTGTGGTTTTGCCCGCGCCCGTCGGGCCGACGATTGCGATGCTCTCTCCCGGATGCCCGTCGAAGCTGACGTTGCGCAGAACCTTGCGCGTGCCGTCGTAGCTGAAGCTTACGTTCCTGAACTCCACGTGTCCGCGCACAAAGGGAAAGCTTACCGCGTTGGGATCGTCCTTAATCGTTACGGGTTCGGCGATGGTGTCGAAGATGCGGTCTAGGTACGCCATCGCGGAAATGAAAGTGTTGTAGATGTTCGCAAGATTGATGATGGGCTGCCAGAAACGCCAGGTGTAGTTGCCCATCGCAAGAAGCATGCCGAAGCTTGCCATGGGATGCATCAGGAAAACGCCGGTGATGTACAAAAACGAAAACACAAGTTGCGCGATTGTTTCCACCGAGAACCACACGCTGTTGGAAATGTAGATCGCCTTCATCCATTCGTCGTTGCGCTCCTCGGTAAGCTGGTTCATTATGCCAAGGTTTTTTTTCTGCCGGTCGAAGGCCTGCGTTACCTTTATCCCGTCTATGGATTCCT
>Ga0209755_10002552_pt1 | contig 24834 bp, 23 predicted proteins | sample TergutCo191P1_FD_187301 | JGI IMG/M metagenome (GOLD analysis project Ga0209755, IMG submission 187301) | Cornitermes sp. P1 segment gut microbial communities from Petit-Saut dam, French Guiana - Co191P1 (SPAdes) (version 2) | ecosystem: Host-associated > Arthropoda: Insects > Digestive system...
AGAATTCTTCTTAAGCCGGGCAAACTTGATCCTGATGAATATGAAATAATGAAAACCCACACCATACGCGGAAAAGAAATTATTGATGAACTTGGCGATGTCAACTCTTCGCTGTACCTTAAACATTGCGAAGACATTTGTTTCGGGCATCATGAACGATGGGACGGCAAAGGCTATCCAAGGCAGTTAAAAGAAGATGAAATTCCTCTTTCGGCAAGACTTGCGGCTCTTGCGGATGTTTACGACGCTCTTGTCTGCGCCCGCGTTTACAAAGCCGCAATGCCCTACGAAGAAGCGCTGGATATTATCAAACAGGGAAGGGGAACTCAATTCGACCCTGTTATTGCCGACGCTGTTGTGGAGATACAGGATCAATTCAGGGAAATTTCCCGCAAGTATCAATAATATTTCTTATTGATTTATTTTTTTCTCAATGTTATAGTGACTGATGGGGGGTGCACCGGTTTCGACTGGTACGTCTTCGGGGTATAGACTGCAGATGGAGCGCTCATCTCCTGATTGGGCAAAAATTTAACTGCCAAAACAGACAGTTACGAATACGCCTTAGCTGCGTAATCGCGTGGTGATGTTCCGCCGCTCTGAGGAGCATTTACCGCGTCGCAATCAGAGCTGGTCATTCCGCCGCTTTCGGAGACGGCATGACAAGATTTCCCGGAATACGGACGAGCCGCGCGCTGTTTAGCCAAGCCCGCCCCGACAATTTAATAAACAGCTAAATCTGTAGACGTTTATGTTTCGCGTATTGGGACGCGGGTTCGACTCCCGCCACCTCCAGGCATTTTAGGGAAGGCGACTCCCGCCACCTCCATGTAAAGGATGTTGTATTTGCGTATAATTTTCAGCGTTATTTTTATGCTCTCTTTGTACGCCGGTTCCAACTATTACATCGCAGTAAAATTATATAAGTGGTTAAATCTCCTTTTTCAAAATATAAATTTTAAAATATTTATTGTTATTTATATTTTTATCGCTCTTTCAATGGTTTTTTATTTTTTACCTATCCCCTCGGGAATCAAACGAATTATGAACTGGGTTAGCGCGTATTGGATGGGATTCTTTGTGTATCTTTTAATTTTTTTCCTTTTAACAGACTTTATTGTCTTATTCGGCGCTCTGATAAAAATAATCCCCGCCGCTAACCTTCAAAATGTCCGTTTCTTTGCCGGTTTAACCGCGATTTTACTGACAGCCGGGTTTGTCAGTTACGGCATATTCAACGCAAATCAGATTAAACAGGTATCCTATGACATCAAATTAAAAGATAAAGAATTATCGCCAGGCGTTAAAATTTTGCTGGTAAGCGATTTACATTTAGGAGCGGTTAATTCAGAAAATAATCTTGAAAGAGTTATTCAGGAAATTAATAAAGTAAAACCCGATCTTGTATGTTTTGCGGGAGATATTTTTAACGATAATTTTTACGCCATACGCAATCCGTCAAGAATCAATGATTTGTTTAAAAGTATTACAGCGAGTTACGGCGTTTATGCCTGCCTTGGAAATCATGACGGCGGAAAGACTTTCAGCGAAATGACCGGTTTCCTTGAACAAAGCAATGTAAAACTTTTAAATGACGATTATGCAGTTGTCGGAGAAAAGCTGCTTTTAATTGGCCGCGTTGATCCATCGCCAATCGGCGGTTTCGGCGGGCTTAAAAGAAAAAATATTAAGGAAATTACAGCGTCCATAAATGCGGATGCGTCATTGATCAACTTAAAGTTTCCCATTGTTGTAATGGATCATAATCCTTCCAATATTGGACAGTACAGCAATGATTTCGATTTGATTGTTTCAGGTCATACGCATAGAGGACAAATTTTCCCCGGCAGATTGCTTACCAATGCAATGTTTACCGTGGATTATGGTTATTATCAAAAAAATGATGAAAAACCGCATGTTATCGTAACATCCGGCGCGGGTACATGGGGTACGCCCATGCGGATCGGCACAAATAGCGAGATCGTCAATATTATTCTGCATTAAAATTTTTAGATTTTTTACATTTGTGTAATATTACAGCTTGCAATTTTGACAAAAATGGTTTATATTTAAATATCTGGCAAATTATTAATTGAGGTAGGAAAAAATCGATGGATAAATTGAAAGAAAATACAAAAAACCAAATAACTAAAAGCGTTTTATTACTATTGTTATTCATGGCTTTCACATGCGGCGCTTACGCTCAGAGAGCGAAAGCAAATGAGTATAATTTTCCAAACGGGAATTTCTGGTCATTAGACGGCGGAGCCGGAATGGGCGCCATTGTTTCTCACGGCGAAATGCCCGCTTTTCAGTTCATAATTGAGCCGAAGCTTTGGCTTTCTCCAGCATTAATGGTTGGCACTAAAGCCGGCGTTAATTACAGCGCCGAAGAAGAAAGCAGTTGGAGCAATATACTTACATTCGAAGGTCAGGTTTTTTTAAGATGGAATTTCCTGCGTTTCGGCGAGGAAAATCTTTGGAAAATTTTTGCGCAGTGCGGTCTTGGTTTAATTTCCGCGTACAGGGGAGTTGAAAGGCCTTTTGATGATGTAACGGAAACCCGCGGTTCATTGCTGGCCGATGCGGCGCTTGGCGTAACGATACCGCTTGGCAGCAGGTGGCATATTGAGCCTATGGTACGCGGAGGTTATCCGCATATTTGGGGCGCTTCTGTAACAGCCGGATATAAATTCCCGCTGCCGCAGAACACAGTTACAACCGAGTACAGAACAGAATACAGTGAAATTATTAAAACAATGGATCCAAATGAAATAGTCAAAATAATTAAAATTTTCGCGATTGAGTTCGTTCTATTTGGCCCCGATATCGGAAGATACAATATCGGCATAGACCGCGATGCCCAGCAGCTCAATGAACTAGTTTTAAATTATACGGCGCAGACTCTTAAAGATAATCCCGACTACCGTGTCAGGATAGAAGGTCACGCAAATCCATTTACGATAAACGTAAGCGAAGCTGATGATTTAATGGCGCTCAGCGCAATGCGTTCAGACACAATAGCGGAACAGCTCAAAGAAAGAGGCGTAAGCGAACATCAGATGGTTATAGTCGCTTTTGGCGGCACAAGAGAAGCTACAAGCGAATGGGACGTTAGAAACAGAAACCGCAGAGTTGAGTTGATGATAATACAGCTCGATCTTGATCACAAATAAACAGGAGGTATCTTATGAAGATTAAAAATACCGCATTAATTTTATTAATATTAGTATGCTTCTCTTTTACCACATGCGATATAGATAATCCGATCATTAAAAAATGGTGGGAAGAAGAAAACCAGCCGGAACCCGATTATGATTATGTAGCGATTATTAAAGACATTCCATTACTGATTTATGAAACAATTATCGAGAAAGAATACATTTACAATATAGTTGAGCAAATAATTATTGAAACTGTATATGTAGACGTGCCTGGCGAGACTGTCTATATTGAAAAACCGCTTCCGCCTGAAGTTCTGCTTCAGCATATTGATATAAAAGCTATCGAGTTTATTATATTTTCTGGGGATCAAACTGAATATAACTGGTCGGCTCATTCGCCCGCCACTTCACATCTTACCGAACAGGAACAGAAAACAAATAACAAGATTGTAAAGGAGATGCTTTCGGATCTTGTAAAATTTGATGAATATTTTTTAATTCTGCATGGGCATGCAAACCCGGTTACAGGCTCCGCCGATGAAGCTGAAGAGCTGGCGTATATCAGCACTACCCGCGCTGAATCGGTCAGGGATGTGATTGGCTGGGTGTATAATCATCCGCTGCCGGACACTTACGAGCTGCCGGACACTTACGAGGAGCCGTCTGGAAAACAACAACCGGAGTTTAAACCGGGTAATTTAGATGATATGACGCCAATGGATGAAGATCATGATTTATTCTACCGGATAACTACAAAAGGTTACGGCGGCGGAAGAAACATAGCGGGTTCCAGCGTCACATACGCCGGCCTTAACCGCAGAGTTGAAATGATACTTTTTACTGTTTCAACCGATGCGGGCGCTGTATTGCCGACGCCAAAATTCAGAAATGGTGAAGAAGGAACGATAGGGAAATAAAAAAAACAATGGTGATTAAAATGTATAGTATTAAAAAATTGTCAGCAGTTGCCGCTGCGTTCATAATTGTGTTTTCTTTGGCAGCCTGTCCCACTCCTCCGGCGACAACCGGGGAAACAGGTGACAGCCCTTATCTGGGAGAAACGCTGTCAATCAGCGGGCAGCCGGTATGGAAATATAACAGGTACGCGACTAAAATCAGCAAGGTGCATACTCCTTACGAAGGAAATCATGACATTGGCGTTTTTGCCTATACCGGTAAAAATAAATCAGACATTGAGTATGTCGGCGAAGGCGAAATAAAGAACGGGTTTATAACTTTCTCTGTTAATAATAATGATATAAAAAACAGTTTGGTTGACTGGGATATGCTTTGCTATCTTTTTGATTATTGGACATTATGGGAAAATACCGAAATAACTCCCTCAGATACAAAATTAAACGCCGCCGCATTTTGGGCGTATCCTGTAGGCGAAGATAAATCAAACGGCATGGTAGACAGACAACAGATAACAGGCACATCATCAACAATAACCGATGAAACTATTCTTTATATATACGCGGAAAAAGATTGTTCGATTTCCGGCGGCAAAAATCAGGGATACAGAAATGGAAAATACTATTACTATACGGAAAGTTCTTTAAACTTGTCTTTAAAACGAGGCTGGAATATGATATGTATAAGTGAAACATACGGCACTAATTATAATGGCAGCGCAAGATTCTCATTGATAATAAGAGACCCAATTATGAATATTGAGAATTACAAATGGATACTAAATGATATTAGATAATACAAGGAGGAAAAAATGAAAAAAATTATTTGCTTTACAATGATTTTCGCTCTGTCAATGCCGGCAGCTTTTGCGTTTGGTTCCAAAGATAAAGGCTCCAGAAACAAGGTTACCATTTATACATCCATGTATCAGGAAGTAATTGACGCTGTACAGATACAATTAAGAAATGATTTTCCCAGATATCATATAGAGTTTGTTTACGGCGGCTCCGGCCGTCTTGAACACAGGGTTGCCACAGAGAAAGCCGCAGGAAGATTAGGCTGCGATATTTTAATGACGGCGGAACCTTCATATTCGCTTGAATTAAAAAAGGCGGGATTGCTGCATCCGTACTTGTCAAAAGAAGCGTTTAATCTTGCTTTTGAATATGATCCCGAAGGATACTGGTACCCTGTCAGAATCTTGAATATGGTTCTTGCGTATAACCCGGAGAAAAATCAGAAAAACACCGTTCCAAATTCATTTTACGATTTTGCGCACGACACAAAAGTGCGGGGCGCGCTTTCCATGAGAAATCCGAATATATCAGGCACTACAATGGCGGCGCTTACAGCTCTCAGGGATAAATACGGCTATGAATACTTCGACGCTCTTGCAAGGCAAAATGTCAAAATTGAATACGGCAGCGCTGGCGCGATTGAGAAATTGCAGTCAGGCGAATATAAAGTGGCAATGATTCTTGAAGAATCCATCCTGCAGAGCCGCCAGAATGGATCCAATCTTGAAGTTATTTATCCGACGGACGGCACTGTGATGATTCCTTCTACAATCATGATTGTCAATCAGCGCTGGAGCGCCAACAGAAACGTAAATATAGCGGAACAAATAACTGACTGGTTCCTCAGCGAAAGAGGGCAGAACGCCATTGTAGCAGGCTGGATGCATTCTGTAAGAACCGATTTTCCCAAAATCCCGTATGATTCCATACCAACAAGCACTATTCGCGGGAATAATATACCTGTAAATTGGGAATACGATCCCGGTCAGAGAGAACAGATGCTAAACAGGCTGGAAGAAAGAAAGTAACTAATTACTGAGTCAGTTCCTGTAAAAATATAAGCGCATATTGCTGTACGCCTTCAAAGTGGCTGTCGATGAATTTTGCGATATCTTTGCCGACATATCTGTAGTGCCAGCTCTCCCAGCTATACCCTGTAATTTCTTCCATGCCGCTGGGATATGATAAAGACCATCCAAAGTTCGACGCGTTTCTTGCGATCCAGATACCTTCTCTGGTTTTTGAAAAATCATTTGTAATTGATCCAAAGTCAACAGCAAGCCCCAGCTGGTGCTGGCTGTGTCCCGGGCGCGCCGATACTCTGTCCGCCGCTCTCTGTCCCAGATTTTTAACATTGCGCGCGTACAGATCCGCCTGATACAAATATGTGCGGTAAGCCGATGATACAAGCAGTGTTATTCTTTCTGCTCTTGCCGCGGCAGCCATCTCTTCTAAAGAAGCGGCAGCTTGCTCTCTAAGCAGGAAACCATTTCGGCTTACCTGAAAAGAACTGTTTTTAAGTTCGACAAGATCTTCAGGTTTGTAATCTTCGCTGATAGAATTTTCTTTATCTATGAGTGCCCACAAATAAGGATCGCTTAAAAGTATCTGCGATACTTCGTAAATAAAAGAGCTGTTTTCTTCGATGCTTTTTAAAATTTTTACGGATATGCGTTTTGGTAATTTTGAATCATTTAAAACATCGGATACAAAATTTTTAAATGACTCTTCTACAGGCTGTTCGTAAGGTATCTCGATGTTATTGCCGGTTTTTGCATTTGATGCGCATGAGATAAAAATAACAAATAACAAATAAACCGCGCATTTTCCTGATAATTTATTGCTCATTTAATAAATAATGTAATTAAAAATTAAATCTGTCAAGCAAACATCCTATTTTGTCAAGCCTCAGCAGCACAGTTCAATACATAGTTAAATAATATTTGTAATTTCTTCTTTTACATATTATAATTATCTTATTATGGTTCACGCATATGCGCATTCAGCACAAGTGCTTTCGCAGGGAGAGGAACTACTTGTCAGTAAAGTCGAGAACTGGCTTCAAGAGAACAGGCCTCAGGATTATGTTCTGGTGCATGAAAGGTTCCGAAGGCTGCGTAATCTGGGCAATGCTGTTTTTGATTATCCTTCAATTAAGGAAACCCAATTTGTAAGGGATATACTTGTTAACGAGTTTCAGATTACTGAGTCTCTTTTAGCTTTCTCCGCTCCCTCTCATCTGCTTCGTACTCCCGCAAAAGTGGCTGCTTTGCGAAGTTTTCTTGTTGCGAAGTTTCATGCGTTTTCGCTGCTAACGCGGCTGACAGAAAAAAATGAAGTGTTAAACGCTCCGGCGAAAAATATAGCTTTTACGATTGTATTTACTCTCATGGCGGAAGTTGTTTATTTTTCCTGTTTGGAAGATCCTTCATTTTCCAGTAATACAAAGACAAAACTTGCAAACGATTTAATCGCCCTTTGGGACTCCGGTACCGACAAACGCAGTATCCATCACCTTATGGCTTTATCTTCACTCTGGAAAGCAAGGGATTCCGCTCCGCCCAGCTTTGGCACAATGGACGGCAATACGGAACTATTGCGTATTTCCATCGATATGGGAATTGAAACAGAATGGGAAGATTTCTTAAAAGAAGAATCTACCACCAACGAAACAAGGTGGGCTTTGGAAGAATTCCTTTTTGGCCTTTCTTACGAGGAAATCAAACAGGTAAGAGGCAGGCTTTCCAAGTACGGAGTAACAGCCGTCAGCCACGAAGAAGTGCGTTCCTACCTTGATTCTAAACCGGTGTATTCCGTCGTAAATGACCGCGATCCGCGGGCGATATACGACTTCTTTATAGAGAGACTGGACGCCTGTTCCATAAGAAAAAGAGTTGGTACTCCCGGTCCGCTTCATACCCTTGAGGAAATCTATTTGAAATACCGCATTATCCTGGAAGCTCGTTAGGGTATATTGTTTTTATAAAAGGATGTTTTATGAGTGAATATAAAAGACCCAGCTGGGATGAATATTTTATGGAAGTCTGCGAAGCCATTTCCAAGCGGGCTACCTGCGACAGGGGAAGATCGGGCTGTGTTATAGCCAAGGATAAACAGCTCCTTGTTACAGGCTATGTAGGCGCTCCTATGGGGCTTCCTCATTGCGACGATGTAGGCCATCAATTTAAAAGAATGCTCCACGAAGACGGTAAAGAGACAACCCACTGTGTTAGAACTGTTCACGCCGAGCAAAACGCCATCTGCCAGGCGGCAAAAAGAGGCATTACCATCGACGGAGCGACCCTCTACTGCCGCATGACTCCATGCAGAACCTGCGCAATGTTAATCATCAACTGCGGGATTAAACGCGTAGTTTGCCAGCGCCGCTATCAGGACAGCAGCGATTCTATCTCAATGTTTGAAAAAGCCGGCGTAGTTATCGAGCATTTGCAGGACGAACTCCAGCAATACTAGCTTTTATCTTTAAATCTGTAACCTTTTATTATATTTTTCATTATAAATACGGTTTAGGCCTTTATTTTGGTGTGGAAATAAGGAAATTGTGCCGATAATGAAGAGCCGTGAAATCTCTAAACAGAGTTAGCTTATTTTTATTACTGGCAGGGTTCCTTTCCTCCGGAATGCTTGCTGCAGATGATATGATCCATGTGGTCGGCAAGGGCGATACAATCTACTCCTTGTCCCGCTTCTATCAGGTGACTGCCGACGAGCTTATGAGAGCTAACGGCATTAATGATCCTTCAAAACTTAGTGTTGGGCAAAGGCTGATAATTCCGGCATCTGTGTCCGTTCCTTCCTCTGATGTTTCAACACTGCCTGGCGGCGCTTCTTCGGGCTTGCCTTTGGTTAATTACAGAGCGGTAAGAGGTGACACTCTTTACAGTATTGCGCGCACAAACGGAATATCTTTACATCAGCTTCAGGAAATAAACGGTTTTTCAGCAAATCATGTGCTTAGGGTCGGCGATGTAATCAAAGTGCCGTCCGCTTCTGCGGTGCGTACCGCGCCTGCGGCGGTTGCGAAACCGTCTGAACCTTCAGATCAGTCTCCAAGGCAGGTTCCGGCAGGGATTTACGCGCTGCGCTGGCCTGTCACGCCGAAAACCATCACTTACATGACAGGGCAGATGGGCGTTGTTGTAGAAGGCGAACAATTTGAATCAGTAAAAAGTTTAACTCAGGGCAGTGTTGTATCGGCAGGCCCGTGGCGGAAGTTTGGCAGAGTCGTAATTGTAGAAACGGCGGGGGGATATTACTACATGTATGGCGGCTGTGAAACTATAACAGTGAATGTTGGCGACAGGATATCGCCGGGAATGGAAGTGGGAAAGTTGGGTGTTAATACAGTTTCTACCAGACCTCAGTTATTCTTCATGGTGTTCCGAAACGATAATCCAATGGATCCGGCTTTGGCCCCCAGAGCAGGATATAACTCCAGAACTTAAAAGGTGTAACATGGAAGCAGGAATAGAAAAAATTGGGAAGCGTCCCCGCAAACTGATCGAAAAAACGCACAAAAGAACTAAAGCGCAGAAGGAATCTGATCCTTTGGCTCTTTACTTCAGGCAAATTTCAAGATTTCCTTTATTAACATTACAGGAGGAGCAGAACATTGGTGAAAAAATTATCAGCCTGCGGGCAAAACTCAAAGAACTTGAATCAGAGAAAAAGAAAGACAAAGACGCGGATAACGTCTCAGATAAAGCCGCTTTGGACAGCGCTTTATTGCACTACAAAAATGCGATGATAAACGCCAATTTGCGTCTTGTTGTATCCATCGCTAAAAATTATCAGCACCGCGGGCTTTCGCTTTTAGATTTAATCGACGAAGGAAACATCGGGCTTATCGAAGCTGTAGAACGTTTTGATTACACAAGGGGCTGCCGATTTTCCACTTACGGCACATGGTGGATCAGGCAGGCTATTATCAAAAGTATTGCGGATAAGGGGCGCGTTATACGCATACCTATTCACATGCTCAACACAATTAAAAAATGCTATTACGTTGCAAAGCAGCTTACCCAGGATTTAGGGCGCGACCCGAACGAAGAAGAGTTGTCCGAATACCTTGATGTTCCGGTTTCCAAGGTAAAGGAAATTGTAAAACTTTCGCAGGAAACAACAAGCCTTGACACCATCGTAGACGACGGGAACCTCACACGCCTTGCCGACTTAATCAAAGACGACACAAGAGCAGAACCATTTGAAATGGTTTTCTCCATGACATTGCAGGAAACGATGGGCGGCATTTTGTCGCAGTTATCTGAAAGAGAGATGAAAATTATTCAGCTTCGTTTCGGGTTAACAGGCGAGACTCCGCTTACTCTGGAAGAGACAGGCAAATATCTTGGTATTACGCGCGAACGTGTGCGGCAGATACAGGAAAAAGCTATCTGGAAACTGCGCACATTGCACGAGCTGCGCGAGTTACGGGAAAACACCTAAAAAAAAGAGGAATGGACACCCATTCCTCTTTAAATTAATTAATTACTGATTATCTAATTTCCGCCAGCGGCTGTTTGGAAGCTAACTGCGCTCCAATCGGCGCAAGGAAGTGAACCTTGCCTGATGCGCTGGCTTTGATTTCCAGTTCCATCTTCATGGATTCAATGATGGCGATTGTTGTACCTTGGCTTACCGACGCGCCTTCTTCTACCGAGTAGCGAAGAACTGTACCTGCTACAGGAGCAGGAATTACTGTGCCGCCGCCTGAAGCTGCGGGAGCCGGAGCCGCTGCGGGTGCTGCTGCTGCCGGAGCTGCCGCTGCAGGCGCCGCGACTTCTACGCCGCCGATTTCCGCAACTGGCTTTTGCGCTGTTACCTGTGTTCCTGTCGGAACAAGGAAATGCACTTTGCCGTTCGCGCTGGCTTTTATTTCAAGTTCCATTTTCATGGATTCAAGAATCATTAACGTTTCGCCGGATTTAACATCGGCGCCTTCCTGCGCGATATAGCGAAGGACTGTGCCTGCTACAGGAGCCGGAACTGTTACTGATCCTGTTCTAACTGTCGCCGGAGCCGCCGGCGCGCCGCCTGCCGCTGGAGCGACAGCTACTGTTCCTGCGGGAGCTACAACAACATCGTAGTTGGAACCGTTTACATTCACTGAATAGCGTGCTGCCTGTCCTGCTGCCGCCGGCGCGGAACCTGCCGGAGCGTCAGCTTCGGGTTTGAATACAACAGGACCGTCCGCGCGTTTTTTGAAGAAGTCCGGGGCGACTTTCGGGAACATCGCGTATGTAAGAACATCTTCCGGCGTTACGTTGTTTGTGCCTAAAAGTTTTTTTGTTTCTTCTTCCAGTTTTGAATATTCTGCCGGAATGTCATCCGCAGGGCGGTGAGTGATTTCTTTTTCCATTTTAAGAGCGTCAAGCGCTTTCTTTACAAGGTCTGCGTTCTTTGGAGCAGGGCAGGCACCGTATTTTCCGGCGACCAAATCCTGGAACTCGCCTGAAAGTTTGTTGTAGCGTCCAAAGAGTACATTGAATACTGCCTGCGTTCCGACGATCTGGCTTGTAGGAGTAACCAGCGGCGGATAGCCTGAATCTTTCTGAACAACGGCGATTTCTTTGAGTACGTCGTCGATCTTGTCTGACGCGCCCTGCTCTTTGAGCTGGCTTTCGAGGTTGCTTAACATTCCGCCGGGAACCTGGCTTAAAAGGATGCGTGTGTCCGCGCCGAGGAAACTGGATTCAAATTTTTTGTAGTTCTTGCGGACTTCGCGGAAGTATGCCGCGATTTCGAGTAACAGGTTTGTATCAAGACCTGTGTCGTATTCAGTGCCTTTAAAAATTTCTACCATTGTTTCTGTCGGGCTGTGGCTTGTGCCCATCGACATTGACGAAATGGTTGTGTCTAAAATTTCCGCTCCCGCTTCGGCGCACTTGGTAAGAGTCGCTACAGACATACCTGTTGTCGCGTGGGTGTGGATTTCTATAGGAAGGCTTGTTACTTTCTTTATCGCTTTTACAAGATCATAACCTTCGTAGGGTTTTAAAAGCCCCGACATGTCCTTGATACAAATTGAATCTGCGCCGATGTCGGCGAGCTGTTTTGCGAACTCGGCGTATTTTTCGATTGTGTGGAACGGAGTTACCGCGTAGGAAATTGTCGCCTGAATGTGCTTGCCTGTTTTTTGGGCGGCTTCGGTGGCGGCTTTAAAATTGCGCGGATCGTTTACCGCGTCAAAAATACGGAAAATATCGATGCCGTCTTTTGCCGCGTATTCAACAAACTTGGCGACAACATCATCGGCATAATGGCGGTAACCTAAAAGGTTCTGACCGCGCAGAAGCATCATGAGCTTTGTGTTGGGTGTGGCTTTTTTAAGCTTTTTAAGCCTTTCCCACGGGTCTTCGTTTAAGAACCTGATGCAGGAGTCGAATGTGGCTCCGCCCCAGGCTTCGAGCGCGAAAAAGCCGGCTTTGTCGAGTTTGTCGCAAATTGGCAGCATATCGGCTGTGACCATTCTTGTCGCAAACAGTGATTGGTGCGCGTCGCGCAGAACTAAATCGGTTAATTTTACTTTAGGCATTTTTTCCTTCCTTACTATTTATTCTTTTTTCTGTATTCATTAACAGCGGCGGATATTGCGGCTGTAACAGCTTCGTTCTGAGAGCTTGCCGCGGAGGATGCGACAGGAGACGGTGCAGATTTTTCATTGGCAGACCTTGCCTCTACGCCCCTTCCAATTCTTACAAGCATTACTACCATAAGAATAAAGACGACACCCATAATAATCAAATTAATAAAATCTGACTGAAAAAACATATCCTGTATGGTTGTAGTAATAGTCATAAACCCTCCATTTGTATTCATAGTATCAAAAAAATGGTTTTTTTTCAAGTATCATTGGATGTTAATAATTACCTATTTAAGCTTTTTCCTTAATTTGCGCCTTTTATTGCGTTCTTTTTTTGCTTCTTCTTCATCAGCCTGTGCCTTTTCCGCTTCCTCTTTGTACACATATACAGCTTCACTGTTTGGCAGTCGGGAAGCGATAATCAGCCAGACGGCGCCGAAAAGGATCATCCAGAAGCAGAGAACCTGTCCTGTCGAAAAACTGAATATGGGATGGACGTAAGCCGTGGGCAGAGTGGTTTTGATAAATTCCAGACGGTAGCCGATGTCGGCATCCGGTTCGCGGAAATATTCGATGATAAACCGGAAAAAACCGTAACCAAGAAAATATAAGCCTACCAAAAATCCTTTGAAAGGTTTTCTGCTGCGGAAGAACCAGATAATAGCCCAGAGAATAACTCCTTCAAACAGCATTTCGTAAAGCTGGGAAGGGTGGCGGGGAAGGTTTACAAACGCTCCTGTGACAGCGGTGTTTGTTTTTTTCGCAATTTCTACTACCCAGTTTTCGCTTGCGGGAAGCGGTTTTGCGTTTGGGAAAACCATCCCTAACGGGCTTGCCGTCGCTCTGCCGTAAAGCTCCGCGTTAATAAAATTGCCAAGCCTGCCAAAAGTATAGCCAAGCGGAACGCTCGCGGCGAACATGTCGCCTACTTCCCTGAAGCTGATTTTTCTAACCTTTGTGTAAATAACGAATGCAAGTAAAGCGCCGAACGCTCCGCCGTGATAGCTCATTCCCTGAAGCCCTGTAAATTGCCCGTTCCGGAAAGGCCAGAAGATCAGCCACGGCTGCCTTAAATATATATGGCTGGTTTCATATATAAGGGTAGAGAATAATCTTGCTCCGATAATCAATGATAAAATTCCCCAGGTAAACATGTTTGTAAGTTCGTCATCTGTCATGGGAAAACGGCGTTCTTTAATTTGTTTTCTGTATACAATAAACGTTGTGGCGAAAGCGAAGACATACATCAGCCCGTACCAGCGGACTGGAAACCCGGGAATTACCTCCGGTTTTAGCCATGATGGAAAAACAGCCGATAAAAACATACTATACTTTGTAACCCTGCTTCATCGCTTTTGACAGCTTTAATTTAATAAAATTATTTTCCTTTTTAAGTTTGGAAATTTCAATCTGCTGGGATTTTACGGTTTCTATCAGATCTCCCTGGCTCATTGCGCCTGAATGAAGGAGGTCTTCGACATATTCCATTTTTGTATCGAAGTCGAGTTCCGCTTCCATTTCCGCTTCCGCAAAACTGTCATCGATTTGTTTGTCGTTCGGGGTAAAATTATCCGCCGGGCTTTCCAGAATTTTATCCGCGATGCGGTATATCGCCTGCGATAAAACCGACTGCGGTTTATAAAGCGTAATCGGCAGCCTTCCTGCGAGCGCTTTATCCTGAATCATATCGCGGTAAATAATTCCCATGTGTTCGATTCTTAAATCAAGGTATTCCTCGCAGGAACGGCGTATCTTCATTGCCACATCGGCGTTTTTTGGCTCGTCAACCATGTTCATGATAAGGCGCGGATGAAGAGCGTCAAGGCGCTCTACGAATTTATCATAAGAAACAGAATCGATATTTTTTATTTCCGGCAGAATTTTCGGTATATAGATATGACCCGCTCCGTCTTTCCTGATTTTTTCCAGATACCCGCGCGCCTTGGATCCTTTCTCGCAGGAACTGAACATCAGGCGGAACACAGAGTTTTTTAAAAACACATACGCGTTTAACACCGCGGTAACAGCGGGAGCCGAAACTACAATCCCCTGATTTGAAAGCAGAAAGAAATCCAGGATAGACTGATGCGTTCCCGCGCCCAGATCGAGTATTAAAATATCCGCTTCATCTTTTAATTCGAGTAATTTTTTTACCAATGATTTTCTTTGAGAAGCAGATAGATTCGCTGTGCCGGGAATTTCATTATCGCCGGGAATGAACCGAAGCCCGCGGACATCAGTTTCTGAAATCACATCTGAAAAATTTGATTTTGTATTATTAAGGTATGTGCCGATGCCTTTTTTCGGAGCCTGTATTCCTAAAACCAAATGCAGGTTTGAAGCTCCCAAATCAAGATCCGCCAGCACGACACGCTGTCCAGCCTGCGCAAATGATATGGCTAAATTCGCTGATACTAAAGATTTGCCTACTCCGCCTTTACCGCTTGCAATAGGAATGATACGCATTAATTTTCCTCCCCTTCTGCTATCATTTCGGGCTCTGATTTTGCCAGTTCCCCAGTTGAATCAATATTGTCTTTCATTATCAAAAGAACAGCGGTTAAAGCGAACAAATCGCCGCCGAACAATGCAGCTTCAGCATAAATTACCGCTTTAAAGATGTTCCCCAACATTGTAACCTGCTGGGAGACAATTAACCAGCCTGCGGTAAGAAAAAGGCTTATGCATTTTCCGGCTGTAAAGAGAGGAAGGTACGCCTTATAACGGTTTGTATCCAGCCAGATGAATAATCCCATTAACGGAAACAGCACCGCTGGAGCGGCAAGAACCATCTTTAAAAACAGGCCATTGTCGTTTCTTTGTATAATTAAAACGGTAAAAATAGCCAAAATTTTCAAACATTCATATAAAAAAAGCCCTGGTTTTAGGATTCTAATCATGCTCATATATAGAAAATAATGCGCAAAATGATATTATTCAAGAGGGCAAAATACTGGATAAATATGTTAATTTGTATTAAAATGAAAAAAGAGGTATCCAAATGAAATTGAAATCAATTTATATTCTGATTGCTGTTGCGGTTCTTGTTCTGGGATGCGCCAAGCCTCCTTTAGAAGAAATGGACAAAGCCAGAGAAGCGGTCTTTAAGGCTGAGAACGACACCAACGCCGTTCAATATGCCCAAGGTACCCTGGCTCGCGCAAGGGACGCTTTAAGGCGCATGCAAATGGATGCGGATTCCAAGAACTATGACGGTGCAAAGACCAATGCCGCCGAGGCGATTGCCGCGGCTGAAAAAGCGATTAATGACGGAAGAGAAGGCGCCAGAAGAGCAAATACCGAAGCCGATACGCTTATAACCGGTTTAAGGACAGAAATCGAGGAAACTACCAAAAATGTAGCCAGCGCCCGCTATTCGAATATGGCTCTTGATTATAGCGCCTTAGACAGAACGATTGTAAACGCTCATAATATTGTTGATCAGGCTGAAGTTGATCAGTTAATGGGCAGAACTCAGGACGCTTTGGATAAAGCCAGAATTGTACGCGCGGATCTTTCCGATATAAACCAAAAAGTAGCTAACGCGGCGGCAACCCGTAAGAAATAATTTTGGCAAAACCGAAACCCGCGAAAACAGAAATAATGCGGTCGATTATATTGATTGGAATACGCGAAACAATTTCTCTTAGAATGAGCGGAAACCCTGCGTAAAAGCCTGACGGCTGCGATGCCGGATTCATAACATCGTTTTGCGTTGACTGCGTTCTGATGATTTCGATAAAAAAGGAAATAAGTCCGCCCATTATACTCATTGCGATGCACAAAACAAATGAAAGAAGCGTAAGCGCAAAAACAATATTCATAAGTTTATCAAGCTGCCTGCTTTTTGAATAATTAAACGCGTGCGTTTTTTTATTTTGATTAAATGTCAGCTCAACCGGGAATGCGCGAATGAACAGCCATGTAATAACCGCTGTAGTAATGCTGCAAAGCGTAAAAAGATAACCTTCCCATCCCCAGAAATTAAGTGTGTGCCCGGCAATATTTGTAAGAGCGCCTGTCAGACAACCCCAGAAAAGTCCGCCGATAAAAGTAACAGTTATTGTTAGTACAGTATCGATGTACAGAGGAAGCCCTATTCCGCTTACGGCGAACACTCTGTTAATGCCTACATTTAAAGCCGCTCCTGTTATACTAAAAAAGAACAGTAAAATAAATTTTCGCATTTTCAATTGTATCATATTATGATACAATTTTGGAATGCAGGAAGAAGCGCAATTTTATTTTGATCTAATGTGGCTTTTTGTTTTTGTTATATCTTTTCTCTTGCTTTTGCTGTGTTATTTGTATTTTACCAAACAGCGCGCGCAGAAAAATGAACACCTAAGTCTTGCTTTTTCGCATAAGGCGATTGAAGGCATGGAAATGGAGCGGCATCGTATTTCGCGCGAGCTTCATGACAACATTTTGCCGCAGGTGCATGATATGCCTGTAAGCGATCATATAAGAGCGATCTGCACTGAATTAATGCCGCCCGATTTTTCCCGTCTTTCCCTGAATGATTTATTCGCGGACATTTGCAATAAGTTCGCCAAAAGAACGGGAATAGAATGCAGTTATTTTATCGAGAACGATCTTTTATTTACACCGTTAAGCCCTGAAAATCAGCTTCATCTTTACCGCATGGTTCAGGAATCATTTACGAATATAGAAAAACATTCAAAAGCGCACAAGGCATTGCTTGTCGCAAGACGTAATAATGAATATATCCTTATTTGTATTTCAGACGACGGCTGCGGTCTTGTTAAAAAGGAAGAGGGGCTCGGCATGAAGAGCATCAGGCAGAGAGCTGTGATTATCGGCGCAAATGTCGATTTTATCAGCGAAAGTCAAAACGGACTTATGGTAAGAATTGAATTATTACCTCCCCCTCTAATTAATTCGGAGAATATACAATGAAAAATATCTTTATTATAGAAGATCACCCGATTGTATTAGAGAGTCTTTCTTCATTTTTCGCAAATACCGGCAAATGGAAAGTTTTAGGAACCGCTTCATCTGTTGAACAGGCAAAGGTAAAACTCTCCGATACAGGCAGCTTTGAAGTTTTACTTTTAGACATACAGCTTGAAGACGGCTGGGGTCTTGATATCATTTCCTGGATGCAGGAACAAAAAATGAAGATGCCGCTTATCGCGGTCTACACCGCTTTTGACGATTACGGACACGTCAGTGCCGCCATATGCCTTGGAGCAAAAGCCTATATAACAAAACGCCGTAACAAACAGGAACTGGAAGCCGCGGTTTTAAACGCCCTTAACGGCATTGTCTGCATTGACGAAGCCGCGCAAATGAAACTTAATGTTGTTACAAGCTATACAGGAATGTTAACCAAGCGCGAATCGGAAATTTTAACTCTTGTAAAAAGCGGCTTATCAAATAAAGACATCGCCTACAAACTGGATATCAGCATTCGCACTGTGCAGAATATTTTATCGTGTATATATGATAAAACCGGCATCAAGTCGCGTCAGGAACTGGAAAAACTTTAAAAAGAGAATTTACCGCGAACCACACTAACGCGTACTTTCGGTACGACACGAACCTCACGAACTTTTTTTAAGATGTCCTTTTTTAACCATGGAGCTTTAATTTATGTAGGTATATTTTCACGGAAAACCGTGAACAGCTACTCATGACAGAATTTAAAAAGAGAGCGGATAATTATTGCAGATAATGAAATTTTGGAGGATTTTTTATGAAACAGATGATTAAATTAATTGGAATTATCGCCATAACGGCAGTAATTGGATTTATGTTTACAGCCTGCGAGCCGGAACCCGGCGGCAGCGGCGGCGGCGGAGGTGGTGGTGGAGGAGACATCACATTAAGCGGAACTATCTCGATTTCCTTAAATGATACTTCTGAATACGAAGACGGTATAATCCCGGTTGTGCAGATTATTGCTCATGATGAAAGCTGGACTTTTCAAAGAAAAATTGTGCTTTTGGAACCCGAAGAAGGCAGACAATGGTCAATTAATATCCCGAGGAGCAATACCGCAAGAAATGTTTATTACAGAATAACCGGTTACAGGGATGAAGACGATGAAGCCATAGATAAAATGTTTGAAATAGGCTCGGGAGAAATTACTTTGGCAGGCAGTTCAAATATCAGCGGTATAGAACTCGATCTTGGAAACCTGACATTTGTTACAGTCAGCGGAACAATCGTTATGGAAGTAACACCCAGAAAAGAAGTAGTGATAGAATTAATTGCCGCCAATAATTTATTCCTTGGGTCAAAAATTTTACAGGACATTAATAATGAAACGCCGAAAAATTTTGAAATAACAGTACGTTCTTTTACAAACGATACAGATATTGAAAGAATTGTGGTAATGGGTTATCCGCAGAAAGCTTATGAAGCGCCATCGGGTCAGTCTTATTATAACCGTGTAAACAGAGATGATTTTGATCAAATAGGAATAGATAAAAATCAGGCAAAAGTCGGCAGTTCCAATGTAACAGGCATGAATATCGGCATTTATAAGCAAAATGAACTTGTAATAAACGGTATACCTAATGCAATTTTACCTAATGAAGAGAATATTGCGAATGTTTACCTTTTTGATGCAGGAACAACAGTTACAAGTTTTTATGGCGCAGGCGCAGAAATACATAAATGGGTAAATAGTGAAAATGTTACGCCAAACGGCGGAACTAAAACAATAACTGTACCTTTACTTTATTGGGTTCCTGTTGGGGAAGGAAGTTGGCATGGCTATCCTTTTACAAAAAGAGGGGATACTTATGATGTATATATTTGGGTATCGGGTAATGATAAGTTATACAAAGCAGAAAATGTAATAATTGACTCACAGAAAACGACGATAGCATGGAATGAATTTGAAGAAATAGATCCGCCATTGGTAGATTATAACCCTGAATATAGTTTAATTACTACAGGAACAAGCAATCAAACAGTTAAAATTAATGGAGACGACTATGTATTCTTATATAATAATATAGGATCTAGCGCGCTTTCAGGACAAACGCCTAATGGAATTAATGGTTTTGCCCCTGGAAATACCCCGCGTATTTTATACATATTCTGGGGTAACTGGGAATCTTATAATAAAGTAATTATTACCTACGAGATGATTGGCACTTCATTAGGTTCTTGCGGAGAAGATGGATGTGCCGATGCTGCTCCGCTGTGTCCATCTGTAATTGTAAGAACAAACAATTCTCAATATGAATATGAAATTACACAGAGTAATGAAAATCCAAATGATCTTGGTTATCCTAATTTAGAGGAAGGAATAAATACGCTTACATATAATACATCAGATTTTACAGGTAAATATGGCTTCTCCATTACTAAAAATCATGGTAACAGCGCGGTTCTTGTCAGAATTATAAGTGTTGCGTTTACTAATTAATTTCTAAAGATGCCGCTAACTCGGCATTTTGAGAATTTAAAGTATAGGATTTAACAATCAGGAGCAGAGGAGACTTCGCTTCTGGTTGTTAATTATATAATTGTTTATGGGTAAATTTCTTCCTCATAATAGCCTTTTAATATATATACAACTTTACATAGAACTTCTACCGGAATTTATATAATATTTTCATCTATTATTTTTTTTGCCTTTGAGGAGTTTTCTTCATGATCATTTCTGGATCAGCAAAACGCTGAAGACAGCCGAAAACAGACTTGTCGTTTGAGACTGTTTTTTGATTTTCAGGAGTAACAGTCAACTTTACCTTTGCTTTGCCTGTAGGCAGTTGAAAAGGTAAGTCAAAGACGAGACGATGATCGGGTATAATATCAATAACTTGTTCAATGGTCACAAATAAAATATATCAAATTATATATATTTTGTCAAATATTATGTTAGTAAAAGCAATGTTTATATTCGTTATTCGCAAAGTTGAAATTATAAAGAGATAAACTGACGTTTAAAAACATTTTGCAGTTTAACGATTGTTCCAAGAGTAGGGTTTGTTCTTCTTGGGTTTTCTATACGCTGGTAAAATGTCCAGTTAACATTCAAACGCTGCGCTACCTCTTTTTGAGATAAGCCCATGCGTTTGCGCTCTTTCTTTAAAGTTATCGCAAATGCGATTTTTAAATCAGGTTCAATATAATAAATTCCCTTTCCCTTTTTATTTGAAGGATCGGGGATATTTTTTTTTCTGGAATCGAGGCTGTATAACATAGCGGATATAGCTTCTTTTGCCATTGCTTTTGCTTCTTCCAATGTGTCACCTTCTGTAACGCATGAGGGAATATCGATAAATTCCACAACATAGCCACCCTCTGCGGCTTTTTCAAACTTAGCAGGATATGCAATCATTTAAAACCTCCTAATTTTAATAATTTTTGCTCAGTACCTTTCTTTAAATCTTTATTATGAACAGGAATTGAAACAGATAATCTGCTTTTTACCATAATGTGGTGAGAACCAGTAACATGATCTAGTGTCCAACCATCCTTTAGATACAGCTATAGCATTTCTTTTCCAGTCATTGGCATAATATTATTATACTACTTAAAAGTAGTATTGTCAATATTATTTAAATTTAAAAATAGCGGAAAAAATCTTCTGTGAAACTCCTGAATATGGTAGCTGTTATTATGGCTTTTAATGTAGCTGCTTTATAGCTGTTATCTCAGCCCTCGAATTAACCCCTCCGTGTACTCTGTGTACTCCGTGGTTAAAATTATTCCAATTCACTCAAAGTGGGAGGTTCTGCGCCGTTTCGTGTGCAGACAATGGCGGCGGCTTTATTCGCGAAGGTGAGCGCGTCATGCAAATCGTCTTCGTGTAAATTCGCGATTGCGTTTTTTGACATTTTGCCGCGAAGTTCAAGCCATGCAAGGAACGCGCCGAGGAAAGTGTCGCCCGCTCCTACTGTGTCGGCTATTTTTTCGATATGTATGCCGGGAACAATAACTTTGAATACGCTTCCGTTTTCACGGCGAAGCAGCGCGGCAGAACCGTCAGCGCCAAGCGTGACAATTGTAAGTAGTGTTCCAAGATCAATCATTTTTTGGAGAGCGTTTTGAGGCTCTGTATCAGGAAAAATATATTCAAAATCTTCGCCGGAAATTTTTGCGATTGTGCAAAGACCTGCCCATTGGGTAAAGCGTTTCATGTAAGCGTCTCTATCTTTGATCATGAATGGGCGGATATTAGGATCGAAGGCTATTACTTTATGTTCTGAATATTTGATAATCAGGTTTTCAATTGTAGATGCAATTGGTTCCATCGCCATCGAAACAGAGCCAAAAACAATGCATGAGGTGTCTGACGGTAAGTCCGGTAATTCATCCAGCGAAAGCAGACGGTCTACGGTTCCTTCATCATAAAATGCGTATTGAGGCTGTTTTCCTTTTTCTGTTTTGATAAATGCCAAAATAGGGTTTTCATCGCTGCGCAGTAACAGATCGGTTCTTACTTTATTTTCGTTAAGGCGTTGTACCTGAATGTCGCCGAAAAAGTTAGTTGAAAGCCGTCCTAAAAATGACGCCTGAGCGCCAAGTCTTGCAGCGGCGATTGATGTGTTATAGCAACATCCCCCGGGTAGAGGATAGAAGACTTCGCCGTGAACAGGGTCTTGTCTATGAAACATATCAATTACAGCTTCGCCAATGCAAAGAATCATGACTTTTTCCTGCGATTATTGTATCATGAAACAGGAAATATTTGTAATGAAATTTGATATTGAAATTTTGGATACCACTCTGCGCGACGGCGCCCAGGGAGAGGGAATAAATTTCTCGCTTCGTGATAAGCTCGCCGTAACGGAAACGCTGGACGAGCTAGGGATTGAATGGATAGAAGCGGGTAATCCGGGGAGCAATCCCAAGGATTTGGAATATTTTAAAAATGTTTCCAATTTGAAGCTGGTAAATTCAAAACTCTGCGCTTTTGGCCCGACGCGGAAAAAAGGCATAAAAGCGGCTGACGATAACCAGCTTCGATCTCTTCTTGACGCCGGAACCGAAGGCGTAGCGATTTTTGGAAAGAGCTGGGAACTGCATGTCAGCGAAGTGCTGCAGGTGTCGGCGCAGGAAAATCTTGATATGATCGCGGAAACGATTGCCTTTTTAAAAGCAGAAGGCCGCGTTGTAATTTTTGACGCTGAACATTTTTTCGACGGCTGGTCTGTGAACTCTTCTTACGCGATGTCCGCGGTAAAAGCCGCCGTTGATGCCGGAGCAGAGCGTATTGTGTTATGCGACACCAACGGCGGCGTGTTTCCCGATAAAATAACAGCCGCTGTGCAGGAAGTTAAAAAAACTTTTCCAAATATAATTGTCGGTATACACGCGCACAATGACTGCGGACTTGCGCTTGCGAACTCTCTTGCCGCAGTGCAGGCAGGCTGCGTTCATGTTCAGGGAACGCTTGTAGGTTTCGGCGAACGCTGCGGCAATACCGCGCTTTCGGCTTTAATACCTTCTCTGGAATTGAAATTAAACCTTCGCTGTTTACCTGAGAGGAAACTTGTGCGTATAGGCGAATTAACAAGACGCGCCGCTGAAATTGCCAATGTGATAATCAGCGATGACATGCCGTATATCGGCGCGCACGCTTTTTCACACAAAGCGGGAATGCACACTGACGGCGTTTTAAAAACTAATAAATCGTTTGAACATGTAAACCCTGAAGAAGTTGGAAATAACCGCCATCTTTTAATGAGTGAGGTAGGCGGACGCGCCGCGATAGCTGAGCGCGTGAAAAAAATCGAGCCGAATATACATAAGGATCATCCTGTTATTATTTCTTTAGCTGAAAAATTAAAAAAACTTGAAGCCGAAGGCTGGGCATACGAAGGCGCGGATGCCAGTTTTGAAATTTTAATCAGACGAGAGCTGGGATTGTACAAGCCGTTTTTCAACATCGAGGCGTACCGTGTAATTAGCGAACATCCTGTAAGTAAATCAATCGACTGCTCTCAGGCATGGGTAAAAGTTCTTGTCGGAGATAAAACCGAAGTTGCCGCGGCGGAAGGGGTTGGTCCTGTGGGTGCTTTAGACAGCGCTTTACGCCGCGCGCTAACCGGTTTTTTTCCGGGTCTTGCGAAAATCAGGCTGGAAGATTACAAAGTGCGCGTTATCGACGGTAAAGATGCGACAGCTGCGCGCGTCCGCGTTTTAATTGAGTCAACAGACGGGCAGCGCAGCTGGAATACAGTCGGAGTAAGCGCGGACATTATCGATGCAAGCCGCGCCGCTTTAGTTGATTCCATCGAATATATGCTGATTAACGAAACTGTATAAAATAAAATTTTATACCTGAAACCCGTCAGCGATAACCGAAATCTTCTGAATGGAAGTTCGCGTTTTTTCGGTTAATTCAGAAACACCCTGCGCGCTGTCGTTGACATTTTTGATTCCGCCTGACATCTCTTCCATGCAAGTCATAATTTCTCTCGCGGTGGTTTTTAGAGCGTTAACTTCTTTTAGCATAACGGTGCTACTCTGATCCATTTCCTGCGAACCGTCGTTAACCTTATCGTTGTTTTCTTTCATCATATGCAAAGAGCTAATTACCTGTGCCGCGCCGGCTTTTTGTTCCCGTATCGCGTTATTTACCTCGTGAACCAGTTTTCCGGTTTCATCAACGCGGTTGGTCACTTCGACAAATGCGTTTGTTGACGCTTCGGAGTCTTTTACAATGTGATTGATAGTCTGAACAATTTGTTTAAGTTCGTTGCCGATTTTTTTAGACTCTTCCGTAGAGTTAATGGCAAGCTGCCGAATCTCATCTGCAACAACGGCAAAACCCTTGCCCGCTTCTCCGGCATGTGCGGCTTCAATTGCTGCGTTCATCGCCAAGAGATTTGTTTTTGCGGCAATTGTCGCAATCACTTTATTTGCGTCCTGTAAATCCTGCGACTGCGAGACAATTGTGCGGATACGCTCGGCGCTTTCTTTCTGGATGCTGCTTCCACGGCTGGAAGATTCTCCTACGGTCTTAAACTGCGTTTCCATCTTTTCTGTTACACCGCTTATTGAGGTAATATTTCCAATCATCTGCTCAACCGCAGCTGACGCATCGTTCATACTTAATGTTTGTGCGTTAATTGATTCTTCCAGCGCCTTGACTTTATCTGAAATCCGCTGCACCGCCTTCGAGGATGTATTTACGCTTTCCATCTGGCTTTTTGTTTTATCGAGCACCGATTCCGCCGACTTTGACATCTGGGTGACAGAAGCTGCCATGCCCGAAGCGTTTTCTTCAAGCTTGTCTCCTACATGGACAAGAACATCTTTACCGCTTTTAATATCATGAATTCCTTCGCTTAAATGATCGCTGAAAGAATTTACCATTCCGGCAACTGTACCAAGCTCATCTACCGAGCAGACTGTAATGCGC
>Ga0209755_10002553_pt1 | contig 24821 bp, 30 predicted proteins | sample TergutCo191P1_FD_187301 | JGI IMG/M metagenome (GOLD analysis project Ga0209755, IMG submission 187301) | Cornitermes sp. P1 segment gut microbial communities from Petit-Saut dam, French Guiana - Co191P1 (SPAdes) (version 2) | ecosystem: Host-associated > Arthropoda: Insects > Digestive system...
CTTGTCAAACCGCCATTTGGCGCGAACCTTAAAGCTCCCCCGCCCGGTTTCATAAATCTGGCGCATCGCAGCCTCGTCATACAAAATCTCGCCGCCGGTAGGAAAATCCGGGGCAGACAGCTGCGCCAGCGGGTTAAAATCCTTATTTTTCATCAGATTGATAGTAGCTTCACAAACCTCCCGCAAATTAAACGGACAAACCGAACTGGCAATCCCAACAGCAATCCCCTGATTTGGTGATACGATTAAATTGGGGAAAGTAGTGGGCAAAAGGGTCGGCTCTTGCATAGTGCCATTATAATTATCCACAAAATCCACGGTATTTTTGTCAATATCGCGAAAAATCTCGGCGCAAAGCGCGTCGAGCTTCACCTCGGTATAGCGCGAGGCCGCATAGGCCATATCGCGGGAATAGCTTTTCCCAAAATTTCCTTTGCTGTCAATAAATGGATGCAGCAAAGCCGCATTGCCCCGCGTCAGCCGCACAAGGGTTTCATAAATCGCGCCCTCGCCATGGGGATTTAGCCGCATAGTAGTCCCCACCACATCGGCAGATTTGCTCCGCGAGCCAGTCAGCAGCCCCATTTTATACATGGTATACAAAAGCTTGCGGTGGGCGGGCTTAAAGCCGTCTATTTCGGGAATGGCGCGGCTTATTATCACCGACATCGCATAGGGCATGTAATTATTTTCCAGCGTTTGCACAATGGGCTGCTCGATTGGCGGATTTGCGGGCACGACGGGCGTTTTTGTAGGTTTTTTCATATATATCTCCTCTAGGTAATCTTTGATTACTGCTTTGTCTTTTTTGGAACAATCACCCTAATGGCGTGATGCAGATTTTCGATTTGTATATTGGTTTGTGTGCCGCCAAAATCGCCGTCGATTGTCCATGGTATGGGCGAGAGGGCGCGGATGCTGATTTGGCGGGATTTGTGTATGCTAATCAGGGGCGATTTCGGCTCCATAGCCAGCAGGCTGGAAATTATTTCCTGATGGTCTTTGATGGTCTTTGGGCGACGCACCAGCAAAATCTCGAAAACCCCATCATCCATGCGGATATCCAAATACTCGGGCAGGGATATCCCCGCCACCGAATGGGAATTGGCAATTATTGCCAAAATAAAATCGCCGCTGATTTCGCCCTCGTCCATATCCAGCTCGCATTGATACGATTCAATGCCGCCCAGCCGTTTAATGCCCTCCAAAAAATAGGCAAATCTTCCCAGTAAATTTTTGGAATTTTGCGGGGTCGCATATGATACATCCGTAAACATCCCAAAGGCCGCCACATATGAGAAATGCTTATTTCCAAATTTGCCAATGTCTATAGGGGTTATTTCGGCGCGGATTATGGCTGCCGTGGCCGATATTATGCCCCTCGGTATATCCAAAGATGCGGCAAAATCATTTATTGTGCCAGAGGGGATGAAACCCAGAGCCGGCCTAGCTTTTGGCGGAATCTGCAATAGCGCATCAACGACCTCGCTAATAGTGCCATCGCCCCCGGAGCATATCAGATAATCGAATAAATTCGCCCGGTCTAAAATCGCTCGTCTGGCGCAACCCGCGCCCCTTGTGGGGCAGGCCGTCACCAGCATTCCCGCCTCGCTCAATCGCTCGATTACCGCCGAGAGGGCAGGAGCGAATTTTTGCGAGCCGGATTTTGGGTTGTATATCAGCAAAACTGATTTGTTATTCGTCGTCATGATAAATACGCCCCCCAAATTTCCGCTGTTCACGCGCATCTACAACACTATCAAAAATATCTTTTAAAACAGCGACAATGGGTATTGCTAAAAGCATACCTAATATCCCGGCTATCGCGCCGCCGATTGTAATGCTAATAATTACCAGCAGCGGACTTAGTTTAAAAGAGCCACTCATCAGCCGCGGCTGGATAATATTTGCATCGATTTGCTGAATTATTAACAAAGACCCGGCGGCAATCAGCCCCATGGTAAATCCCTGTGTGAAAATAACGACAACCACCGCAATCAGCGTGCCAAAAATCGAGCCAAAATATGGGATATAATTCATAATCCCCAGCATCAGCCCCAAAACCAGCGCAAATGGCGAGCGCAAAACAAATAGCAAAATGGTGGCCAGAGTGCCTAAAATTATGCCATCGATGGTTTGGGTATGGATATACATGCGGAAATATTTGTTTAGGCGGGTGGTGATTTCGGAAATGACGCCATTTGTTTTTGGGGTGAAAAACAGGCGCGAAAGCTTATTCCAAAGGGCGGCGAGCCGCTCGCGCTCCACCAGCACATAAATCGACGAAATAAAAGCAATCGCGGCGCGGAAAAGGGCAGTGCCCGCGCCCATAATCGCGCTAATAGGCTGCATTACGTCATCCACGCTAAAATTGGCAAAAAGCCCGCCAATAAAGCCAAAAATCGTTTCGGGGTTTATTTCGATATCGAAAAGCCCGAATTGGTTAATATTGTCAATCAAAGCGACAATCGATTCCCAATATGTGGGAATATTTTCGATAAAAAGATTTATGCTATCAATCACCGCCGGGATTACAAAACTGAGCATAATGGCTACCAGCCCAATGAGAATCAGCAATACGGCGACTATGCTTAATGCCTTTTGGCGGCGGCGAAAAAAGGCGATTTGGGAGCGAGCCAAAAGCCGCTGGATGCTGGATGCGGGGATATTCATAATATATGCCAGCAAAAAGCCATATAAAAACGGGGAAATAACCCCCCAGGCGGTGGCTAAAAAGCCCCAAAACATGCCGATTTCGCCGGATATGCGGAAAACCAAAATAACAGCCACCGCCAAAAAGAAATAGGGGGCCATTTGTTTGACTTGCTCTTTTATGGTAAATTTTGACATATTACCTCCTGCTCGTTTATTCTGCGCTAAAAATTATTTGGATAATAGTGGATTTATTGGGGATATCTGGAACATCTGTAATCGGGTAGGCGGATAGGGCATGCAGGGTGGCTAGGATATTTTCGGCATATTCGGGGTTTGCATGGATTGTTATTATATCGTCAATATCGCGGTAAATAATGCCGGGCAATTCATCCAAAACCTCCAAAATATCGGCTTTTGGGATATGGCTCAAATCCAGCGCAACGGCGGAATGAACAAGCCTAGCACCGGCCGGGGCATTGCTCCAGATATTTTCGGTGGTATCTGCGGCATCCGCGGTTTGCGCGACAGAAACGCCACCGCCAGCCACCATTGCCCCATCCATCATAAATTCGGCCATGGGCGCGGCGGCCGCGGGGGCAGGGAAATCGCCATCGGCCTCGGCAAAATAATCCGAGGCTATGCCATTGGCGAAAATAATGGCGGCGACCACAGCAATCGCCGCGGCGGCCGTACCAAGAGCGCCAAAATAGCGGCGAATCCGGCTGCGGCGCGCAAAAGAGCGCAGGCCGCGCCATATATCATCGCGCATATCGGCGGGCGGCTCGATTTCCGGCAGGCCGCGCAGGGTGCGGGCGATGCGGCGCATGGATTCGTATTCCCGCGCCAGCTCGGGCGATTTGCGCATATCGGCCTCTAGCCGCGCCATTTCGTCGGGGGGCAGCATATCGTCAATATATAGCGATAAACGCATGGTGTCGTCGAAATTAGAGTCATTCATATTTGCCCCTCCTTTTCAATTTAGTCTTACTAATTCTAACGCAAATGTTGCGTAAATGTTCCATAAATGTTAAGTAATATTTTCCAAAAGTTTTCGCAAATTGCCCCGCGCCCGGGCTAGGCGCGATTTTACAGTGCCCATGGGGCTTTGGGTGATTTCGGCGATTTCATCATAGCTATGCCCATGAATATCCCGCAAAACCACCAGAATCCGCTGTTCGTCGTTTAGCTGGCCTATGGCGCGGGCGATTTGCTCGGATAGCTCGCCGCGCATGGCCTCGCCCTCGGGCCCTGGGGCGATATCTGCCGGCTCTAGCCGCGCCCGGCTGGGACTATCCATGATTTCATCCATGCTATCGGCCGCCTTGCCCCGCCGCCGGCGCAGCTCATCCAGGCAGGCATTATGGGTGGTGGTGCATATCCAATTTTTGACAAAATCCGCACCATCTAACTTTTTTATATGCCGAAAAACCTTTATAAATACCTCTTGGCAAATATCCCGCGCATCCTCGTGATTATTCATAATGCGGTATGCCAGATTGTATATTAGTTTTTCATATTGCGATATAATATTTTCAAAAGCCGCATTACTACCGCCCAACATCCGCACCTCCTTTATCTAACGTAAACCACAAAACCCATTCTGCCTAAGAGCCTCATACAAAACAATCCCGACAGATACGGATAAATTCAGCGACCGCGCATCCCCCGCCATAGGTATTTTAACGCACCGACCCCCAAAATCCCGCACCATATCCGGCGAAATCCCTTTGCTTTCGCCGCCAAATATTAGAAAATCATTTGGGGCATATTCGATTTCATTATAATTCGCCGCCGCAAATGTATCCACAAAACACAGGGCGGCATGGGGGTTTTTGTGCATAAAGTCAGCAAAATCATCATAATGGCAAACATCCAGTTTTTCCCAATAATCCATGCCGCTTCTTTGCAGGGTTTTGGCATTTATGAAAAAACCCAGAGGATGCACCAAATGCAGGCGGCAGCCCGCCGCCAGGCATGTCCGCCCGATAGCCCCGGTATTTTGCGGGATTTCGGGCTGTAGCAAAACAATATTCATAAATTCATTCCTTTATTAAACCGCCCATCGAATTGATGGGCGGTTTGGTTTAACCATATTAAACTAGTTTACACGGCCACATCCACCAGCACACCGCGCTCCATTTGAATCAGGGTATTTTCCCCGGCAGGGCCAAAGCGATAATTATAATAAAAATCTAGGCTACGAAAATTCATATGCTCGGCGAGGGGGTGTTTTAGCAGGCCGGTAGCGGATTTATAGCTGCTTTTAAAGAAATCGGCGATAGGCTCTAGGCTGCTGCGCATATCCTGATTTCGCAGATTTGCGGGGACAGTGCCGCCAAAAACCAGCTCTCTTTGGCGATTTATTTTAACCCCCAGCTTTAAAATCAGGGCGCGATTTAGCCGCGCATGGGAATCCATCCGGGCGGTAAAATTCGTTAAAAGCGCGCTATGGCCGGTATTTTTGGCGATTTTGCGCAGGCCATTATATGCGGAAACAAAATTTTCGATATCCTCTTCAATCCAATGCCAAAAATTGTCATTATATCCATGACCCATGGCATCATAAACAAACATTTTGGCGGAATCCTTTAGCCCAACCACATTGCGCGACAAATTCCGGGCATAGGTAATGGTTTCATTTTTATATGCGGCATTTAGCAAAACCGAGGTTTCCTGCGGCAGGGCGGCAGTATTTTCGCTTTTGCGCCCAAAAGTAACCCAATCCGCCGTTTTAGGCACTTTGCGCATTCTATTTTGAGTGGCATAATTTCGATAATGCCGGAAATAATGGATATTAGTCAACATACTGCCACCCCCGAAAGTATTTACAAATTTATTACAATTCCACGTATACCAATTATACCACATTTTATTTTATTCGTCAACACAAAAAACCCTTTACTCAAAAATTTTTTTGAGTAAAGGGTTTCGGGCAAATCTATTCAAACCAGCCGCGATACACCCGGCCTAGGATTTCCAAAAAACCAGCGCGGGGGACGGATTCTTCAATAACCAAATTGCTACGGCCGATTTCCGCGCCCTCATACGTATAAATGATTTCGCCGACAATCTGCCCGGTTTCCAGCGGCGCATCCAAAACCTCGGGAATGGTAATTTCGGCAGTTAGCTCGGAATTATTGCCTTTTTCGGTGACATTGCTAATCAGGGTTTCGACCATAGCGCGCGCAATCGGCTCTTGGCCTTTGCGCACAGGGATTTCCGCCACCACATTCCCGGCCAGCTCGCCCTTTACCACCTTATAATTTGCAAAGCCATAATCCAGCATTTTCATGGTTTCCTGAAAGCGGGTAGTGGGATTTGGCGCGGCCAAAATCACAGCAATCAAATCCATATCCCCCCGCCGCGCCGAGGCCGAAAGGCAATACAGCGCAAGCCCGGTCGAGCCGGTCTTCAGCCCCGTCGTGCCATTATACCATTTCACCAGTTTATTCGTATTAGTCAGCCCAAATTCTTCCTCGCCCCGCGCAGTGCGGTGGATAATCGTATCCATCCAAGTGGTGGCAAATTCCGTAACCTCAGGATAGCGCGTCAGCAGCTCGCGGCTCATAATGGCAATATCCCGCGCCGTAGTAAAATGCCCCTCCGCATCCAGCCCACAAGCATTGCGAAAAGCCGTATTCTCCATCCCCAGCCCCCGCGCCCGCTTATTCATCAAATCAACAAAACTCTCCTCGCTCCCACTAATAAACTCCGCCAACGCCACCGCCGCATCATTCGCCGAAGCAATCACAACAGCCTTTGTCAAATCGCGGACGGTCTGCTGCTCATTGGGCTCTAGGTAGATTTGGCTGCCGCCCATGTTTGCAGCGTGTTCGCTGGTGGTTACTATGTCGTCCCAGCTGATGCGCTTTTGGGCGACGGCCTCGTAGATTAGCAGCATGGTCATTATTTTGGTTACCGAGGCCGGGGGTAGACGCAAATCGCCCTCTTGGTCGAAAATTATTTCGCCGCTGGATAGCTCCATTATGGCGGCCGCCTTGCCGTCGATGGTCAGGGCTAGGCCGCCGGTCGCGTGGACATTCGCCGGTAGTAAAAACATCCAAATTATTCCAATAGCAATTATCTTCCCGATTTTTTTCACAAAAATCCTCCTTTGATTTGGCAATAGTGCATAACCCTTGTTGAGCCAATTTTTCCGACCGAGCTTACGAAGTAAGCGTAAAATTTATATTGAATTTGCGTGGTTTTTGCAAATTCAATATAAATTTAGGGAGAGAAAAATTGTGCGAAACAGGTTATGCACCATTGACATTTGCTTCTTGCTAATAAGATTTTCAAAATTCGGCAAAATTATACACAAAAAAGAGATGGTGCTAGACCATCTCCTGTTTGATTTTATAGTCCCATTTTGATTGCCTCGATATTTAGCGGGATCAATTGGGGGTTTCTGGTGGCAAAGCGGGATTCTAGGACTTCGATTACGTCGTCCATTGTGAAAAGATTGGTTTTTTTGAGAAAGCCCGATAGCATTACCATATTGGCGATTCGCGCCGAGCCTACTTTTACGGCGATATTGGTGGCGTCGATTTCTATTATGTCAACATCGCTGCGGGTGATGGGCTCGGTGACAATGGAAGTATTTACCAGCACCAGCCCCCCTGCCTTTACCAGCGGCAAAAATTTATCCACGGATGGCTGATTCATCGCCACCAGCACATCGATATTATTTTGCACCATGGGGCTACCTATCATCCTGTCGGAAATAATCACCGAGCAATTGGCCGTGCCGCCGCGCATTTCGGGCCCATAGCTGGGCATCCATGTAACATGATTGCCTTTGCGCATACCTATATCGGCTATCACGTTGCCCAGGGTCAAAATTCCCTGGCCGCCGATTCCGGCGCATACGATTCTCGTCGTCATCAGTCAGCCCCCCTATCGCAAAATACCCCTAGCGGATAGTATGGAATCAAGGAATCCTTGATAAATTTCATGGAATTTGGCGGGGTTTCATTCCAGCCCACCGGACAACTGCCTAGGATTTCAATCATATTAAAACCCTTTTTGGCCACCTGATATTCAAAAGCTTTTTTAATAGCGCGTTTAGCTTTGCTAATATGGGGCACATCATGGACGCTAACCCGCTCGATATATGTCGCGCTGGGAATCTGCGCCATCATTTCCGAAACCAAAATGGGTTTGCCCGCCAGATTTTCCTTTCGCCCTCGGGGGCTGGTGGATGTAATCTGGTCTATCAGCGTGGTTGGAGCCATTTGGCCGCCGGTCATGCCATAGATGGCGTTGTTTACAAAAATAACGGTGAAATTTTCGCCGCGATGGGCGGCATGGATGATTTCGGCGGTGCCAATAGAGGCCAAATCGCCGTCGCCTTGATACGTAAAAACGATTTTGTCAGGCTCGACCCGCTTTATGCCCGTGGCAACGGCCGGGGCGCGGCCATGGCTGGCCTGTATGCCATCGCAATTAAAAAATTCATATGCCAAAACCGAGCAGCCCACCGGCGCAATAGCAATGGTTTTGTCCAAAATACCCAGCTCGACCAAAGACTCGGCTACCAATTTATGGATAATCCCATGGGCGCAACCGGGGCAATAGGTAAGCTCGGCATCAGTAAAACCGCGGCTTTTTTCATAAACGATTTTGCTCATTATTTCGCCCCCTTTAGTATTTCGCGGCATTTGCCGGATATTTCATGAGGCTCGAAAACTACCCCGCCTGTGCGGCCATAAAAATGCACAGGATATTTTTCACGAACACCCAACCGCACATCCTCAACCATCTGCCCCATTGACAATTCACAAACAAGGATATGTTTCACAGATTTTGGTAAATTATGGAAAATATCATATGGGAAAGGCCAAACGGTGATGGGGCGGATTAGCCCGGCCTTTATGCCCTCTTGGGACAGCTCGTCAATGGCGTTTATGCAGACCCGGCTGGGCGCGCCATAGGCCACAATGGCGATTTCATCGCCGTCTTTTACAGTGTTTTCGACCAGCGTATGGTCGCGGGCGATTTCGTCATAAATGGCGAAACGCTCGTGATTCATGCCCTCTAGCACCTCGCCCCAAAGGGACAGGCTGGTAATCATATTGCGGGGGCGTTTGTCTGATTCGCCATTGGCAATCCAGCTAAAATCCGCCTCCATGGTGGATTTGGGCTTTATTTCAACAGGCTCCATCATTTGCCCTAGCATCCCATCAATCAGGATGGTGACGGGGGTGCGATATTTTTCCCCGATTTCAAAGCCGAGAAAAACCAAATCCGTGGCTTCCTGCACGGAATTCGGCGCGTATACGGGCATATAATAATCCCCATTTCCGCCGCCGCGGGTAGCCTGAAAATAATCGGCTTGGCTAGGCAAAATACCGCCCAGTCCCGGGCCGCATCTTTGCACTGATACGATTAAACCGGGTATCCGCGCGCCGGCCATAAAGGAAATCCCCTCTTGTTTTAGGGCGATACCGGGGGAGGACGAGCTGGTCATAACCCGCGCGCCGGCAGCACCCGCGCCATAAACCATATTTATCGCGCCAATCTCGGATTCCGCCTGAATATAAACGCCGCCGCCGCGCTCGATATGATAGCTCATATATTCGGGAATTTCATTTTGCGGCGTTATCGGATAGCCAAAAAACGCCTTGCAACCGGCCTGTATGGCGGCTTCACAAATGGCCTCGTTGCCTTTCATCAATGTTTTCATTCGACATCACGCTCCACTTTTATCACAGAATCCGGACAAATCCGGGCGCAAATCGCGCAGGCCGTGCATTTGCTAATATCCGTACAATGCGCCACATTATACCCCTTTGCATTCACCCGCGACAAATCCAGCTCCAAAATTTTAAACGGGCACGCCACAATGCAAAGGTCGCAGCCCTTACAGGCCGCATCATCAAAAGTCAATCTCGCTTTGGCTTTACTCATCTAATCCCACCTTGCTTTTATATTTTTTTTGTTACATTTACCTCAAATTCCACAAAAACACGCTCTTTGGGACGCACCAGATATTCCCGGTCTTCATCATCCAAATCATGGACAATCAAATCCTCGGCCAGCTCGCGCAGGCAATAGATAGCATCCTCGTAAGTATCGCCCTGGGCAAAACAAGCCTGTATATCGGGACAATACGCAAAATAGCTTCCATTGTCTTGTTTGGTGCATACCGCTGCTAATTTGGCAAGCATAAATCCACTCCTTTTGCAAAATTATTTTCTGCCCAAATATTTCAGCAAATCATCTTTTGGAATATCAGCCTCTCGCAATATCGACAAAATTATATCAATATTAAGCTCTTTGCTTCCATGATAAGCAACAGGAAAAGACTTTTCGCCATCACTATAAATCCGATGGCTCGTTCCCTTCGAGCGGACAAACTCAAACCCACGACTTTCCAAAAATTTCACCATTTCACGATGCTTCATTGTTAATCCCATAACATTCCTCCGTAAGCATTACCCAAGTCCCAGCCAAAATTCTTCGCCGACTGTGGCTTGAATATCTGCTATGGATTGGCGGTCGAATTCAATCGCCAAAGGCTCATTATCTCGCCATGCGCCGATATGGATATGGGGGCAGCGGCTATAGCCATTATTTCCCAATTTTGCAATTATTTGCCCTTGCGCCACGGTATCGCCGATTTTTACCAAAGGATTGCAGATATGCACCAGACAAATATGCGTATTATCCGGGGTTTTGATTGTCAAAGCAGATGCCCGGGAGGGATTCATTGCGCCGGGGATATTATCGGCCGGATTTAGGTATAAATCGGCGACAATACCGCCAACCGGCGCAAGCACATCAGCCCCCCATCCAAACCAATCCTCATTGGCCAGCCCACTATTTTTAAAAGCAGCCATAAAAAACCCATTCCCATTATTTACAAATGCCTCAATAACACAATCCCGCCCCAAATCATCCCCCAGCCCTTGCAATTCCCCAACGGGATGGTCATTATATTTGCAAGCGCGATTGAAAATATAGCCGATTGTGATAGATTTCACAAAATTTCCCCCTACTGCCAATTTTTGCGCATATGCAGTTCGTCCAAAATCATAAGCTGCTCCGACCGTAGGGGCGGCCATTGGCCGCCCGTTACCAAATCGGCATAGATATCCCGGTGCAGCATGGTATAGGCAATGGGTAAATCCAGTATCTGGGCGGCCTCTGCTATGGCTTCTTGGGAATATAGCACATGCTCGGCGGTGGTTTCGCGCAGGAGGTTGCCATTATTTACCAAGCCTGTTAGTTTTAGTTTTGACAAATAATTCACATCTTCGGCAAAATCAATTATGCCTTGGGCGGTTTTTGTATCGGGGCGAAATCGGTTTATTACGCATAAAAATTCGTAGGCATCGGGGTTGATGGCATTATAGCAGCGGGTCAGGATTTTTAGGCCGTTTTCGCCGCCGGCTAGGTCGATGATTACGTTTTCGCCCCGGCGGATTCGGGAAATAAAGCCGAAATTTATGGCCGGCAAATCCTGAATATTGTGCAAATCCAAATGGCTGCCGACCACCTCAACCCCGCGCGCCATCAGCATTTCCGCCTGCTCGCGCGAGCGAAAATAGGGATTGATAACATCCATATCAGCCAAAGTCACGGATTCGCCCGATTTTGCCAGCTGGATTGCCAAATTTACGCAAAACTCCGTTTTGCCGCTGCCGTATTGGCCGGTAATAATATATGTTTTCCCCATTTATTTACCCGTATAAATGCTCTTGATTTTTTGCACAGCCTCGATTCGCGCCTCGGCCATGCGGTCGGCGCATTCGTGGGTGGGGATTTTGTCCCGGTCAGACATGGCCAAAATCTCTAAAATTCGGTCGTAAATCAGCTCGATATGGCGCATAGAGGCTTCCTCATTATAGCCGCCCTCGCTCAGTTCATAGCTCACATTGATAACGCCGCCCGCATTCGCCACATAATCCGGCGCGTAAACAATGCCTTTGGCAAGGAGAGCCGCGCCGTCTGTCGGCGCATCTTTTAGCACATTATTCGCACCACCGCAAATGATTTTGCATTTAAGGCGGGGGATTGTATCAGGATTAACAGACGCGCCCAAGGCGCATGGGGCATAGATTTCGCAATCCGCATCATAAATTTCATCCAGCCCAACAGCCACCGCGCCAAATTCTTTAACACAAACAGCCACACGCTCGGGGCTAATATCGGTGACAATCAGCTTTGCGCCGTGCTCGTGAAGATATTTGCAAAGATAATAACCGACATTGCCAACCCCTTGCACAGCAACGGTTTTGCCCGATAAAGCATCGGCCGAGCCATAAACATGTTTGCAGCACGCCTGAATTGATTTGAAAACCCCCCAAGCCGTATAGGGCGAGGGATTGCCGCTTTTGCCGGGCAGCCCTACCACATTGTTTGTTTCCATATTAACAAACACCATGTCCTGGGTAGTGGTATTTACATCCTCGGCGGTGATATAGCGGCCATTTAACCCCTCGAGATAGCGGCCGAATGCGCGCCAAAAAGCCTCGGAGCGTATGCCGTCTTTTGCCAGCTCTTTTGCATCGCCGATAATCACCGATTTGCCGCCGCCCAAAGCCAAGCCCGCCAGCGCGCTTTTGTAGGTCATGCCCCGCGCTAGGCGCAAAACATCCAGCACCGCATCCTCTTCATCGGCATAATTCCAAAATCTGGAACCACCCAAAGCAGGGCCTAAAACCGTATTGTGAATACAAGTTATGGCCTTTAAACCGGTGCTTTTGTCATGGAAAAAACATAGCTGCTCGTAGCCATATTTTTCCATATAACCAAATTTGTCCATAAAAATCTACCTCCATAAAATATTTTTAAACCACTGGTTACACAGATAAAACACTGATAAAAACCCTTATTCGTAAACTTTAGCCTGCTCCTCGCCGCGAAGGACGCGCAAAGCTCCGCCAGCCAGAGCCGCCAGCTCGTTTTCGCCGGGATATGTGCGTACCTCGGCGATAAAGCCGACTCTGCGAGTGATTTCTGCCGTGATATATTGGGAATAGGCAATGCCGCCCGTTAGCAAAATCGCGTCGATTTGCCCATTAACCGACACGCTAACGGAGGCGATTTCTTTGGCGATTTGTAGACACATAGCATCAATCCCCAGCTTTATTTGCGGATCATTTTCGGCGCGTTTTTCCAGCTCTATCAGGCTATTTGTGCCAAAATAGGCCACCATGCCGCCTTTGCCTTTTATCATATTTTTTATTTCATTATGAGTATATTCCCCGCTAAAACAAAGGGCTGCCAGCTGCCCCGCGGGCAAACCGCCGCTACGCTCGGGGGTAAAAGGACCATCGCCATCTAGCGCATTATTTGCATCAATCGCGCGGCCTTTGGCATGGCATGCGCAGGAAATCCCGCCGCCCATATGGACTATCACCAAATTTACATCATCATAATTGCGCCCAACCTCTTGGCAATATTTCCGCGCAGTGGCTTTATGATTTAACGCATGAAAAATAGAGCGGCGAACAATGGCCGGATGGCCGGAAAACCGGGAAATATCATCCAATTCATCCACCACCACAGGGTCGACTATAAAGGAAGGAACACCAACAGCATCGCCGATGGCCCGGGCAATCAGCCCGCCCAAATTTGAGGCATGCTCGCCATAAATTCCAGAGGCCAAATCATCCCGCAGGGCGTCATTTACCAAATAAGTACCCCCGGCGATAGGCTTTAGCAGGCCGCCCATACCAACAACCCCCGCCAGCTCGCCTATAGCAACACCGGCCTCCTCCATCGCCGCCATAATAACCCCCTTACGAAAGTCGTATTGGTCGCCTATTTTTTCAAAGGTATTTAGCTCATCCATGCTATGGCGCAAAACCTTTTCAAAAATGGGGGTATCGTTTTCAAAAATCCCGATTTTGGTGGATGTAGAACCGGGATTGCAAATTAGGATTTTCATAATATTTACTAATACACTCCTTTAATTATACTAATATCAACACAAAACCGATAATGCAATAGAAATCAATTTGCTATCGGCGGAATCGGCGCGGCTGGTTAAAATAATGGGTCGCGCCGCCCCTAGCACCACCCCGCCGCAGCGGGCATTGGCAAAATATACCAGCGATTTATATAGCATATTGCCCGCCTCGATATCCGGCGCAATCAGCAAATCCGCATCGCCGCCAACGGGGCTATTTATGCCCTTTATGGCGCAGGCTTCGGCACAAATGGCATTATCCAAAGCCAGCGGGCCATCCATAATAAAATTGCACATGCCAAAATCGCCTTTTTTGTGCATTTCGACCAATTCGGCACAATCGAGGGTGCAGGGCATTTTTTCATCCGGCTTTTCTTTTGCGGCCAATAGTGCGGCCTTTGGTTTGTTAAAACCCAGATTATTCATTGCCAAAACTGCATTTGTAATAATTTCTTTTTTATCGGCCAAATCCGGCGCAATATTAATAGCAGCATCTGACAAAAATAGCAATTTATGGTATTTCTCAATTTCAAATACGGCCAAATGGCTCAATTTGCGCCCGGTGCGAATACCACTTTCGCGATTTAGCGCGGCTTTCATAATGACAGATGTGTCAACCAAGCCTTTCATTAGGGCGTTCGCCTTGCCCTGTCTAACAAAATCCACAGCACGGCTGCATGCCAGCAAATTATCAGGCTCATCAATAATTTCACAATCATCCAAATCCAAGCCCGCATCCCGGCAAATCTCCCGGGTATGCGCCGCATCCCCAATCAGCAAAAACCGCGCAATTCCGCGCCTGTTCGCCTCTGCGCATGCCTCTAAAACATGCCCATCAGCGCAGGCCGCCACCGCCACAATGGTTTCATCCCGCGAAACCGCCCCCAAAAAAACATCCTCTATCCGTTTTATATCCTCACCTCCAACACTCTACCTCCATTTTAACACGAAAAAACAAAAAAAGCTAGTGATTTTTTAATTTATTTGCACAGAATTTTCCATTAAAAAATTCAGCGCAATAGTGCCCGATAATCCGCTGGACTTTTATGGATTTTTGTGGTAAGATGATTTTATTAGGACTTGTATTGTCAAGGTAGTTTTATAAATAATGGTAACGCTCAAACGCTCAAGGTATCAATGGCGTGGGGAAATTTTCGTTATTGCGTGCCGTCTTTCCATGATATAATTAACTTGCTTTAAAAATTTATTTAATCGGAGGGGTTTGAATGATACCCAAAAAGTTGTCACGAGATGTTGTTTATGAAAATGAATGGGTTAATTTGTACTTAGACAAAGTAGAATTTTCTGACGGTCATATTATTGATAAACACCATCTTATTCATTTCGATTATGATTCTGTTGTTGTGGTTATCCAAAATGAAAGAGAAGAATTTTTGTTAATTAAATCAAATCGCTATACTACGCAATCAGAAGAATGGGAAATACCTGCGGGGCGTTAGATATGGGGGAGTTAGCCGTAAACGCTGCTTCAAGAGAAGTCTTAGAAGAAACAGGTTATGAAATATCCGAACCTAAGTTCATTTACAGGTACAATCCATTAAACGGAATTTCAGACAAAGTAATTCTGGTGTATAAAGCAGGTGCTGTAAAAAAAGCAGGAACATTCAATATTATCGAAGTCACAGATACACAATGGATTTCAAAAAGTCAAATACAAGAAATGATTATGAAAAACGAAATCCGATGTGGCGTGTCGTTGATTGGATTGCTACTGGTACTCTTTTGCGGATTATGACCTACCTATTAAGCATTTTCTTAACCGAGCCCACTTATGCAGTATCGACAAGTCGAAACCGCTGTGCGCCCCTTTGGGGATAAAAAAACAGCAGGGCTTCGCTCCTGTAAATTGAAAACCCTCTTCACAAGAGCAAAACCCCACCAGCTGAAAAAGCCATGCCCCTTTCACGTTTTCACTCAAAACCAATGTTTTACCGCAAACAGGGCGGTTGAGAATACTTTAGTGTACTCCGTTTTCCGAAGTACCCTTCATATCATAAATGCTAAAAGCAAGGAGAGTGTACATATGAAGCCATCGGCATACAAATTCTTTTTCCTCGCCCTGTTTTGCGCTACTGCATTATTGTCATCATGCGCCCGAAGCGAGGGAAATTTAGCGAGCCAGTATGAAGAGTGTATCTTTTTGGAAGATTTGGATGCGATGTTTAGCATCATCAATGATAGCTTTCCTTTTGCCAATATGGCCGAAAGGATGCTAGGAATTAACATGGAAAACAAAATGACGCAAACTAGGGCATATTTTGAAAATAGGAGCTTTTCTGATGCCAATGATTTTTTTGAAGCACTCAGCAACAACTTTTTTGCCCCGTTTCAGTTTCTGGGTCATCTTTCGTTGATGGATGCTCCTTTGTTTCATGCTCATCTCGCTGTTTTTCCGCCGGAAAGTACGTGGGTTAAAATTCTTGACAATCCCAAATCAAGGGGTTTTTACGCAGATGCCCCCGAGGGTTTGTTTTCGCCCGATGCGGGAGGTTCGCCAACGCCAAACAATATAGCAACAAATTCCATTCAATATGGCAAAATCGCACATATTCAGATTCGCACATTTTCGCCTTTCAATTTAGACCACGACCGAGAAATTTTATTTGATTTTTTTGCACAGATTGCCGAATATGAACACCTGATAATCGATATCAGAGGCAATCCCGGAGGCGCGAGTGCCTATTTTGTCGATTTGATAATGGCACCTTTGATTGCAACACCTATAACCTATAGTTTTTATTTGTTTTCAAAGGGTAGTTTGTACGATATGCAGTTTGAAAACGAAGACATAGGCCCTATCCTGAATCCGATTTCGGAAAACCCGGCGCAGCGTTTGCCGCTATTGCATCCTGACGATGCCGGGCTTTTCACTCGATACGCAAAAATAGAAAATACCATTTATCCAAAAGGCTTGGGCTTTAATGGAAAAATATGGATGTTGGTCGATTCATTCAATTTTTCTGCAGCGGATTATGCCGCCATGATTGCAAAGCAAACCGGCTTTGCGTATATTGTTGGCACGTCAACCGGTGGCGGCGGAATAGGCACAAACCCGATTGTCGCCGTTTTGCTAAATACCGGGATTGCATTTCGTTTCTCGTCAGTCTATGGGACAGACAATCTCGGCAGAGCCGCATACGAATTCCCAACCATCCCCAATTTTCTTATCCAGCCCGGCGAGGACGCTTTGGAAATAGTGCTTTCGCGAAAAATTGCTTGACTTATTAGGGAAAAGCTGGTAAAATTAGCTTGTGTTATGAAAAAAATGATAGGAGATGTTTGCATGCAGTTTGATGTTTTTGGAGTGCAGTTTGTTGCGGGGCATGCGGTGCCGCCGCCGGCTGGAAATCAGGCGGTTGTGGGTACTGGGGATAATGGGTATGCCGATGCGGGCGGAGGCGGGCTTTTTGGCGGCTTTGGCGGCATGCTTTGGATTTGGGTTTTGATGCTTGTTGCGTTTTGGTTTTTTATGTTTCGCCCCCAGCGCAAGCGCGAAAAAGCCGCCCGGGAAATGCAAAATAGCCTGCGCACAGGCGAGAGCATTATCACATCCAGCGGCTTTTATGGCAAAATCGTTGGCGTTGGCACAGATGCTTTGCTAATCGAGTTTGGCGAAAATCGCGGCATTCGCGTATGGGTGCGCAAATCCGATATCGCCGGAATCAAAACCCCGATGATGACCCCTCCCGCCGCCAGAAATGATACCGAAAAACCTGAAAAAATCGAAGACAAAAGCTAGCGATATTTAGGGCATTACAAAGGCGGCGATGGCTATGGAATGCAAAATCGAGCCGGCCATTACAAAAATATGGAAAACCGAATGCATCCATTTCTTTTTGCGGCCAAGGCCATAAAAAACCACGCCCATGGTATATAGGCCGCCGCCTATTAGCAATAGCACGAAAAACGCCACACCCAGCACATTCATCAGCGGCCCTATGCGAAAAACAGCCGCCCAGCCCATAATCAAATAGCATACCAATGAAACTGGCATAAACCGCCGCAGATTCACTGCGTTTAGGGTGATGCCAATAATTGCCATGCCCCAAATTATGCCAAACATCAGCCATGCATCAAAGGGATAGGCCTCGCGAAATCGCCCCAGCATAATGGGGGTATATGTGCCCGCGATTAGCACAAAAATCGTGCAATGGTCCAAAATGCGGAAAACCCGCTTTGGCAGCCCGATTTTCATTCCATGATAAATGCTAGACATAGTAAACAATAAAATCACACAAAACCCGTAAATCGCCCCGCTCACAACGCCCCAGCCATTGCGATTAAACGCCGCCACAATAACACAGGCCAAAAGGGCAACCACCCCCAGGCCGCCGCCCACAATATGGGTCGTCATATTAAAAATCTCCTCGCCCCGGCTATACCGCGGCTTTGCCGCAACATCCATCCCAAGCACCTCCCAATGTCTTTATTCCATAATATCACAATTTTTGAAAAACATCAAGAGAAAATTACAACGAATATAGATACCCACGACCTTGTAGGGGCGGCCATTGGCCGCCTAATATTCGCGAGCGATACCTATCGCTAATTTGCGATAGGCGACCAATGGCCGCCCCTACAAGGTTTTATTCGCACTTATTCGTGTTATTCATAGATTATTGATTCAATTGGCGGATGGCGGCGTCTATTTCGATTTGGGGCGAAAGGATGTCGTTTAGGGCGGCCATTGCGGTATTGCGGGCATTGTGGCCGGGGGTGCGGGAGATTGCGCGGATTAGTGCGGTGCGGTCGGATTGGGTGAAAAATGGGGCAGACCAGCCATAAACCCCCAAATCCGGGCCCGCCACCAATGAAAATTGCCAGCGCACCACATCCCCCGCCGCCAAAATCCGCGATGCCATGCCATATGGACAATCCGCGTGGTTTATCCGATACATCCAGCCAGCCCAGCTGGCATAATCCCCCATCCCTAGGGAATTATCGCCGCTGCCGGGCAGCAAATCAATAAATCCCTCGGCATAAATTTCGCTGGCAATAAAATCCGGAATAACCCCGGAATTGTCATAAATATTGTAAATCCGCCCCAAAAAGCCGCCGGGCATATCGTATTCGATATTGTTTTGGGCAAAAAACAGGCGCGTCGCCGTGTAAACGCTAGTACCGGCGGGAATTGAAAAGCGGGTTGGCTCGATAAAAAATCCATGGCCAATGCTAAAACCCTCCAGCGTCATATATACGTAAAAATTAGGCAATAGCGCGGCAAAAATCTGCGCCGCCTCGCCGCGGGAAACAAAATCATCCCCGGAAATTTCCGGCGCATAGCCCGAAAGCCCAGCAAAATCCCAGTATGCCGCCAAAATAGCCCCCATTTCATCGCGGGTAATCTCCGCATAGGGCTGGCCAATATCGGCAATCCCGGCTTGCCGCGCCCAATTTGCCCCCGGCTCATGCCAAGCATAGCCCGCATCAAGCCGGGTGTCCTCCCCATAAAGCCGCGCCAAAACGGTGATAAACATGCCATGAGTCATATTTTCGTCCGGGGCGAAAAGCCCGCCGCCAATGCCGCCAAAAAGCCCCGCCTCTGCCGCCGCATCCACCGCCGCCGCATATGGCGAATCCACCGCCACATCACTAAAACCAGCCAAAACCAACACGTACAACAAAACCAAAATTTTACGCATTTTACTACCTCCGATAATTTTTTTGCAATCAAAAAACGTGTCCCCCAAGGCACACGAAAACAGAGGCATAACGCCAATTTTCAAGGCTTCGGTCGAGGGAAGTCTTCTATGGATATCGGCGTATCTGACTAATCGGCAAATGCCGCATCACAGTGACCCGCTCGCGGGGAATCGCACCCCATTCCGCCAAAACAATATCCATTTTATGCAATTATTACCATTATGCCATATCCCCATCCTGCTGTCAAGCAGTATTTTTTTCACAAATATAAATATTGCATTTTGGGGATTGGGGTGGTATAATAATATTAGCAAGGGGGTGTGATTGTGACGATAAATATGATAAAGATTTTGGGCGAGCAGCTGGGGGAGGGGATGATGCGGCTAAATGAGCCGATGCGCCGCCATACCAGCTTTAAAATCGGGGGGCGCGCCGATATTTTTGTGATGCCCGAAACCATTGGCCAGCTTGCTTTTGTGGTGTCTAGCTGCCATGAAAATGGGATTGATTTGCTGGTGATGGGAAATGGTAGCAATTTGCTGGTGAGCGATGGGGGCATTGGCGGCTGTGTTGTTTCCACAAAAGCCCTGCGGGGCATAGGTTTTGCCGATGGCGAGATTCATGCCCAGGCCGGGCTGACCATGAAAGAGCTGGCGCGCTTTGCTCTATCGCGCGAGCTGGCCGGGCTGGAATTTGCCGATGGCATTCCCGGGACGGTCGGCGGCGGGGTTTTTATGAATGCCGGGGCATATGGCGGCGAAATGGCGCAGGTTTTTTTGCGCGCCGAGGTGATAAATCCGGCGGGCGAGCTGATTACGATGGGGCTGGATGAAATGGATTTTGCCTATCGCCAATGCGCTGTGCAAAAAAATGGGATGATAATAGCCGGGGCGGCCTTTGCCCTGATGCCCGGCAATCGCACCGAGATATTGACAAAAATTAACGATTTCAATGGGCGACGAAAGGAAAAACAGCCGCTGGAATACCCCTCGGCCGGTTCGGCTTTTAAACGGCCGCCCGGGCATTTTGCGGGGAAGCTGGTGCAGGATGCGGGGCTGGCCGGGCATAAAATCGGTGGCGCGCAGATTTCCGAAAAGCATTGCGGATTTATTATCAATACCGGGGGCGCAACCGCCGCGGATGTGATGGCTTTGCTGGATTATACAAAAAATACGGTAATGGAAAAATTTGGTATCGAATTAGAGCCGGAAATTAAAATCGTCGGACGACAGTAGGTGTTGCTTTGGAGCTTTTGATTGTTTCGGGAATGAGCGGGGCAGGGAAGTCTACAGCCTTGAAATTTTTGGAAGACATGGGATATTTTTGCATTGATAATATGCCGCCTTTTTTGATTCCAAAATTTGCGGAGATTTGTTTTCGTCCCGGGGGCGGCGATTTTGAAAAAGTCGCTTTGGGGGTGGATATTCGCGGCGGCAGATTATTTAACGAATTGTTTGATTCGTTGAAAGAGGATAGTCTGCCTTTGCCGGAGTATAAAATACTTTTTTTGGATTCGGCCGATGAGGTTTTGGTGAAGCGATATAAAGAAACCCGGCGCAATCACCCTTTGGCCGCCGGGGATAGGCTGATTTCCGGCATTGAGCAGGAGCGGGAAATTTTAAAAGAGCTGCGGGCGCAGGCGGATTTTGTTATTGACACCAGCCATTTGCTGGCGCGCCAGCTAAACGAGCAGCTGCGGGATGTTTTTTTGGAAAAGAAAAGCTTTTCAAATTTGATTTGCACCGTGCTATCATTTGGCTTTAAATACGGCCTGCCCACGGATGCGGATTTGGTTTTTGATGTGCGGTTTTTGCCGAATCCATATTATGATTTGCAAATGCGGCCTCTGACCGGGGCCGACCCGGCGGTGCGGGAATTTGTTTTTGAAAATGGGGCGGCGGATGGGTTTTTGGAGCGGCTTTTTGCTATGCTGGATTTTTTGATTCCCCAATATGGCGCAGAGGGGAAAAACCAGCTGGTTATCGCTATTGGCTGCACCGGGGGCAAGCATCGGTCGGTGGCTATCGGGAATAGCGTTTTGGAATTTTTGTCAAAATTTGGATATCGTGCCAGTATTAAACATCGAGATATTGGGCGGGAGTGATTTTTTGTCTTTTACATCTATTATTAAGGAAGAGATTTTTACAAAAGGCGAGGCGCGGCATTGTCGGATTGCCGAAATGGCGGCGATTATCAATGGCGGGGCGAGGGCGGATAGCCCGGCATGGCGAAAGCTGGCGATTTTTGGCCATGCGGAATTTGGCGCGGATAGCGGCGAGGCCGAATGGCGGCAGGCATGCGGGATAGGCGATGGGCGCAAAATAAATGGGCTGGTGGTTAAAAGCGAGTGCTGCAAAAAGGCCTATTTGCGCGGTTGTTTTTTGGCTGGCGGGGTGGTGCTAGACCCGCGGAAATCATATCATATGGAATTCGCCGCCGGCACTATACAATATGCACAAGAATTGATGGGAATAATGCATTTTTTTCAGCTAAATCCCAGAATTATTACAAAATCTGATAGTCAACATGTAATTTATTTCAAAAAATCGGAGGAAATCGGGAAAATTTTGGCTATAATTGAGGCGCATGTTTCGATGATGGATTTCGAGCTGGCCTCTGTTGACAAAGAGGTGAATAACGCGCTAAACCGCGCCAATAACTGGATTGCGGCAAATGAAAATAAACAAATCGCCGCATCTGCAAAGCATTTCCGGGATATTTTGCACATTCAGGAGAGGGCAGGGCTGGCGGCACTCCCACCCGGGCTACAGGAAATCGCCATAATCCGGCTGGAAAACCCACTGGATAGCTTGGCGGATATAGGCGCGAAATTGTCGCCGCCCATAGGCAAATCCGGCGTTAATCACCGATTACGAAAAATTTCACAAATTGCTAATGAAATTTGAAATACAGAGAGGAATGATGAGGATGGCTAGAGGAAAATTCGAGGTATTGGAAAATCTGGAATCGCGCCGCGCCGCGCTTTTTGTGCAGACCGCCAGTAAATTCACAAGCGATATAAATGTTTTCATTGGCGAAAAATCGGCAAATGCGAAAAGCATAATGGGCGTGATGTCGATTGGGGTTATTGCGGGGCGGATTGTCGAGATTGTTTGCGAGGGCGAGGATGAGCAGGCCGCGCTGGATGCGCTGGGCGAATTTTTCGCAATCGCGCCATGAGCTATCACGAGGAAAAAAATCGGGAAAATATCGCCCGCCTGCGGGAAATCCAGCGGGATTTGCCGGATTTTATGGGGGAGTATTTTCGCGCCCGCGGGGATTATACCGCCACCAAAACCCGCCTGGCCTATGCCTATGATCTCAAGATTTTTTTTGGTTTTTTGACCACAGAAACCAGAGAATTTGGCGGGATAAATGTGCCGGATTTTTCTATTGAGGATTTGGGGCAAATTAGAGTTTCTCATATTGAGGAATTTATGGAATATTTGTCATATTATGTCAAAGACAAAGAAATTACAAATGAGCAAAGCGGGAAAAGCCGCAAGCTATCGGCATTGCGGTCGGTTTTTGCGTTTTTTTATAGCCGGGAAAAAATACCCGCCAATCCGGCGGAGCTGGTGAAAACCCCTCCGACGAAGGGGATTGCAAAAATATATCTGGATGCCCACGAAATCGCGCTAATGCTGGATAATGTGGAGAGCGGCGAGGGGCTGACCGACAAACAACGAGATTACCACAAAGCCACCAATGCCCGCGATTTGGCGATTTTGACACTGCTGGCAGGGACGGGGATTCGGGTTTCCGAATGTGTGGGGCTGAATATTAGCGATATTAATATGGACGACAACAGTTTTCGCGTGGTGCGAAAGGGCGGCGATGAGGCCGCGCTGTTTTTTGGCGATGAGGTGCGGGATGCTCTGGGCAAATATCTGGTCGACCGCCAAAATATGGTAACAAAACCCGGTCACCAGGACGCGCTATTTCTCTCCATGCAAATGCGCCGCATGACAGACCGCGCCATCCAAAATATGGTAAAAAAATACGCCGACCTTTTGGGCGGCTACAAAAACATCAGCCCCCATAAACTGCGAAAATCCTTCGGCACCCATATGTACCGCCAAACCGGCGATATCTATCTAGTAGCAGACCTGCTAGGCCACCGGGATGTTAAAACCACCACAAAACATTACGCCGATTCCCACGAAGACCGCGGCCGTAAGGCCCTAAAGGAATTTAAATTAAGGGATTAGGCAAAGTAAAACACAAAAAACACACCCACACTTTTTACGAATAGTTGGAGCATCCGAGCAAAGCGAGGAAGCGAGAACTATTCGTAAAAGTGTCCTTTTGCGAATAGTTGATTACAACAACCCCTGCTTTTCATACAGCCTTGCAGTTATTGGTCTGCATATCAAAAACACAACCAACCCAATAGCGGCGATAATTATAGCGGCAAGCGTAGCCATGCGAGGAAGTTCAAACACACTATAAAATAGTGATTGCAGTCCAAAGGCGATACCAAATGAAATAATAAAGCTAATGGCAAGAGTTAATTTCTTTTCCTTAGATTTTTGAAAATACGTCATGAATTGCAATGTGTAATTAAGCCCTGCCATCGCCCACACAACAAAAAACATAGCCCCTGCATTGTAAATGCCCATAGGTATATACTCAAGCATATAGGGGTCTGCTAAAACTGCTACTGTCCAAATAACCGCTAACACTGGCATACTTGTGAGCGAAAGCAAAAAGTGATTGAGATAAGTCGCTGTTGTAAAATCTTTTTTTGTAATCGGCGTATCAGGATTAGCTTTCGTCCATTTTGAGTAACTTTCGGTTCTCATTAGGATAATATAGGGAAGCAAGGCAACTACAAATTTTACGGGCAAGTCAACAATAAACTCCCTTAACAGCCGCTCGGAAATCACATCTGTAACCGCTGGAACAGTTCTTAAAATTGCAACTGCTACCCATACTACCAAAAGGGCAAACAATGCAAGCAATACAATTTTTCCATTTGTTCGGACAGATTGTATGAGATAATTTTTTATTGGGTTTTTTGTATTCATTATGCTTTCTCCTCGCATTCCTAGGTTTTATCGGTGTTTATCAGAGAACATCCGTGGTTTAAAAATTTAAACCACGGATGACGTTTTTGGTATGTTACTCTGCTGTATCGGCGGGTTTGTGGTCGTTTTTGAATTTGCCGATGATGTCGATGCCGGTTAGGGCCTCAACGGTGGCTGGCAGGGTCGAAATAATATCCGTCACATAGCCGGATATTTTCGATGCGCCACCGCCGCCACCGCTGCCGGAATCGATAACGACGATTTTTTCGGTTTTGGAGAGAGGCTCGGCGACATTTTTGGCAATTTCTGGCAGCCGCTCGATTACCATTTGGGTAACGGCGGCATCATTGTATTGCTTGAAAGCCTCGGCCTTTTTCATCATGGCCTCGGCCTCGGCAATGCCTTTTTCGCGGATAATATCGACCTCGGCCATCCCTTTAAGCCGTTGGCTCTCCGCCATAGAAGCACCCTCTAGGCGAATACTCTCGGCGCGCGCCTGTGCGGTGGCCAGCTCGCGATATTTGGCCACATCCGCATCTTTTTCCAGCTTGTAT
>Ga0209755_10002554_pt1 | contig 24807 bp, 20 predicted proteins | sample TergutCo191P1_FD_187301 | JGI IMG/M metagenome (GOLD analysis project Ga0209755, IMG submission 187301) | Cornitermes sp. P1 segment gut microbial communities from Petit-Saut dam, French Guiana - Co191P1 (SPAdes) (version 2) | ecosystem: Host-associated > Arthropoda: Insects > Digestive system...
GCGGCGGCGAGCGGAATCGCCGGGCATCTGGCAGACGCGAAAGAGTATCTCTAAATCATTAACGATAAAAACATTTTGGAGGATATAATATGAAAACATTCGGCGGACCGGTCCTCTTTCTGGACCGCTCAGACATCAATACAGACGAAATCATCCCGGCCAAATACCTGACCGAGGTGAAAAAGGAGGCGCTCAAGCCGTACCTTCTTGAAGACTTAAAGATGGACAGCTTCGACCCGTCAGGCCCGTGGCGCGGGCACGCGAAAGTTGTAGTAACGCGCGCCAACTTCGGCTGCGGATCATCCCGCGAGCACGCCCCCTGGGCGCTTGAAGTCAATGATATTACATGCGTAATCGCGGAAAACTACGCGCGCATCTTCCGCCAGAACATGTTCAACGGCGGGATGCTCGCCATCGAATTATCCGCTGACAAAATCAACGAGATATTCGCGCTGTCTTCCAAAGGTAACGTCGATTGCGTTATCGATATCAACACAAAAAAATTAACATTCACGTTCTCCGGCGGAACCAAGGCCATCGATTTTACGTTGTCGCAATTTGATGACGCGCTGGTCAAATCCGGCGGATGGGTCGAGTTTGCGGATGCGAAATATTAATACCGCCGGCAAGCGGGCGACCGGGGCGGTCGCCCCTACATTGCGGTGCCGTCGTGTCAAGGCAGTATCATCATAAACAGCAAGGCTACACCATGCAAACAAAATTCGTATTTATCGCGCTGCTGGCAATAATATGCACCGCGTCCGCCAAAGACCCCACTCCGGTCGAAAAGCACGGCTTCCTGAAGACCGAGGGGAACAGGGTACTCGACCAGCACGGCAACCCGGTACAGCTGCGCGGCATGAGCTTCTTCTGGAGCCAGTGGATGGAGCAATTCTACACCAAACGCACCGTGGACTGGCTCGTAGACGACTGGAAAGTTACCGTGGTACGGGCCGCGATGGGCGTAAAGCATCAGGAGACCAAGAGCGGCTACATGTTCGACGGAGGCGAAAAACGCAAAGTGACGACCGTCGCCGACGCGGCGATCAATCGGGGCATCTACGTGGTCATCGACTGGCACGACCACCACGCCTACGAGACCTCAAACACCGCGGCGGCGGAGAAGTTTTTTCAGGAGATGGCGCGCGCCTACGGACACCTCCCCAACGTCATATACGAAATCTTCAACGAGCCCGAACGTGTGTCGTGGCCAGAAGTCGTAAAACCGTACTCTGAGCGGATCATCAAGGCTATCCGCGAAGTCGACAAGAAAAACCTCATAATAGTAGGCACGCCGTTCTGGTGCCAGCACGTAGACCTCGCCGCGGACGACCCGATAAAGGGGTTCGGCAACATCGTCTACTCGCTGCACTTTTACGCCGCCTCTCACAAGGGCGACATCAGAGACAAGGCACAGTACGCGCTTGACAAGGGGATACCGCTATTCGTGTCGGAGTTCGGGACCACGCTGGCGTCGGGAACCGGATTCTTAGACAGTTTGGAGACCGAGGCGTGGTTCGAGTTCATGGACGAGCACAAACTGAGCTGGTGCAACTGGTCCATCGCCGACAAAAACGAGACCTCGGCGGCGCTGGTTCCGGGGGCGCGGTGGTACGGGGGCTGGGAGGAAGATGACCTGACGCGGTCGGGGCGGATGATACGGGGGAAACTGCGGAAATACGCCGGGGTCGTCGAAAAGCCGCCCGCCGCCAAGAAGGAGAAGAAGGATCCGCTGATTAAACTGAGGCCGAAGGCCCGGTGATATTGGGGTTTACCGGTGTGAAGGATATACGGTTTTGTAGGGGCGACCGGGGCGGTCGCCCCTACAGGCAATTCACATTTATCATACAAAACATAAAAACAAAAATCAACGGCAACGCCCGTACCGCAAAATACGCGGATCGGGGCGGCGGCTCGCAATTGCTGCGCTATTGCGGGGCCGCAGAGTCCCGAACACAGCGCAACGAATACAGGTGTGTCTTGCTGCCGCTGCCACTGTCCATGTCGTCGTTGTCGTAGTACATGAACCGGCCCCGGGTGAGGCTCGCATCTTTCTCCGTGGCGCTCCACCAGATGCCGTAGTTGCCGGCATAGTTGAAATTGCCGCCGGAAAAGCCGTTGCCGCCGGGCAGGGCCGAAAAACCGTAGTCATTGGTACCGGGAATACAACCACTACCAGTATTCCAACCAGTTGCAGATTTTAACTTTGTTCCTGCCGTTGACCACCCACCAACAGCAATTGTTAACGCTGTCCACTCCGCATCACTCGGCACATGCCAACCGGAAGGACAAATACCTTGAACCCCGCTGGGACTCAATGTTGAACTTGACGCCCCGTCCATTACCGTTGCCCAATCATACAAACGGCCGTATTTGGCGCAACTGTCAGGGGCGTTATTGTAACAAGCACTCCCGCTCGCGTTGTAATTCAAATTCTCCGCCATCCACGTCTGACTGCCGATTACCACCGTACGATACGTTTTACCATCCCTTGTGTCCGTAAGCGAGCCATAGTTTATGTCAGGGTTAAACTGGCTGCCACCGCCTCCGCCCTGATTACCGGGATTATTATCTCCATCGTCCCCCCCGCACCCGACAAACACCATCATTACAGAAATCGCCCCCGCAACAAGCCAACCCCGCACCGGCCCTCCAAAACTTAAGCCCTTTACCCTGCCCATATTGCAACCTCCGTTGCTTTTGAATTGTTGAAATGCGCCCCGCCAAATTACCTGCAATCCAATATACATTAGGGACGTTCCGCCTGTCAAATTTTTCTGTGTGAAAATTTTGGAGAAAATATGCCATAAAACCACAACAATTCGGGCAATTAGCATCATAACAGCATGAATTTCAATGAGTTTGCGTTGGCTGGCCGGATATTTGGGGGTATGGGTGGAGGAAAAATTAGGGCGGAGACGGGGGCGTACCCCTGTCTCCGCGCGGCAGCGTTATAATATATTACGTCAAAAATCCACCAAGTCGTCGTCGTCAAGCGGTATAACCTCCTCTGTACGGGCTTTGAACAATTTTGCGGGCGGTTTTACTGCCGGGATGGTTGTCGTTGCCGGCCCGGTTATGGCAACCATGTGCATTGTTTTTGAGTGCTGCGCCGGCATTCTGTAGAATGTCTTGCGGGCGTTTGCCTGCGAGCTGAGTTTGAAACTGCCCACCATGCTGGCGAGTTCGGCGGACTGGCTTGACAGCTGTTCGGCCGCGCTTGCCGACTCTTCGGAGTTGGCGGCGTTTTGCTGTGTTACCTGGTTCATCTGGGCTACGGCGTTGTTGATCTGTTCTATGCCCAGGGCCTGTTCGCTTGACGCGGCGGCAATTTCGGCGATGAGGTCGGCCACCTTGCCTGCGCGTTCGGTGGTTGTGGTGAGCGCGTGGGCTACCTCCTCGGTTATCTTGACGCCGCTGTCGGCGTTTCTGACCGACTCATCGATCATGGCCGCGGTGTTTTTGGAGGCCTCGGCTGAGCGCATGGCAAGTGTTCTTACCTCTTCGGCCACTACAGCAAACCCCTTGCCCGCCTCGCCAGCCCGTGCGGCTTCTACGGCGGCGTTGAGGGCAAGGAGATTCGTCTGGAACGCAATGTCGTCTATGGTTTTAAGGATTTTCGCCGTGTTGTCGGACGATGTTTTGATATGTATGATCGCTTCCGCCATGCGCTTCATCGCCTCGTTTGCCTCACTGACAGCCGCGCCGGCCTCGCCTACAAGGTGTTTTGCCTGAGTGGAGTTGTCGGCGTTCTGTTTTGTCATGGAAGACATCTCTTCGAGGCTCGACGACACCTCCTCAAGCGCGCTTGCCTGATTGTTGGCGCCTTCGGCGAGCGACTGCGAGCCGTCTGAGATCTGGCCGCTCGCGCTTGACACCTGCGAGACGGCTTCGGAGACCTGGGACATGGCGTCGTCGAGGCTTTGGATAACGGTGTCTATGTTCTCTTTCATGTGCGCGAACTCGCCTCTGTACTCTCTCTGGAGGCGCTGCGAGAGGTCTCTTCCGGCGGCAGCGCCGAGCACTCTGCCGCCGTCTTCTATGATGAGGCCGCGCAGGGCATCTATCGTGTCGCGCAGGGCCGGGCCTATTTCGTCCTCTTCGTCCCGCGGGACTATGCTGGCGCTCAGGTTCCCGTCGGATATCTGCTTCATCGTCCCCACCACTACGTTCTGCAGGGAGTCGGCGAACTCGTCCATTGTGGCGGCCAATTCACCGAGCTCGTCGCCGCGGTCCATTCCAAGCCTCATGCCGAGGTGCCCGGCTTTCATTTCGTTCAGCATCCTTACGCTTGCCGCAAGCGGCTTGCTTATGCTGCGGGAAATGAAGTATCCGAGCATGAGCCCGCTTACCACGCCGATTACCAGGAGCGTAATGAGTGTGGTCTGGATATGGCGGAAGGTTTTAGTGCTGTTTTCCCACGCCTGCTTCGCGAGTTTTTCACTCATGGCAACCAGCTCATGCGCCAGGCCGGCCGTATTCATGGCGGAGGCTTTGCTGTTGTTGACTGCCTGCTGAAACTTCGGGTTCAGGGTAACCCTGTTGTGTTCGGCTTCCTGTACGACGATCTCCACGTTTTTTACGTAACTGTTATATTCCGCCTGTATTCTTTTTTTCAGCTCCCGCCCTTCATCGCTTGTCAGGGCGCTGTCGAGCTGGTTGAACTTTGAGCCGACGAACGCTTTCATTGTCTCAATCTCCGCTACCTGAGCCCTGTATTCCGTATCGTTGGCCGTCATCATCGTGCGGACAGCCAGCCGGATATCCGATATACCTAAGGATATATCGTCGATGGCGCTCAGGCCGATGAGCCGCTTGGCGTACAGTTCATCGACCAGCGCGTCGAGCTGGCCCGCGCTGCGTATTCCCATGATGCCTATGAAGGTGGCTATCGCCGCTATGGCGAGAAAGCCGGCTACTAATTTTGTGCCTACCTTGATGTGTTTTAACATAGAACCGCTCCTTTTTGAAAATCAACCGGGGCGGATGATGCGCCCGGGCCGGTTATGATTGTTTTTATAGAAAACAGATATAATTACAAATTACTCGATTAAACACAATATGAATACGGGGCGTACGGTGATATTATTTTCTAAAAAATTGATTGTTTTTTTGCTGTCCATACCTTTATTGTGACTATAACCGGCAAACGCGAGTAGATAAAATTAGCGTAAAATGGTGAGATTTGCGGTGTTTTTATCGACAATATGTAAGCTATAGTGAATAAAAAAAGCGGGTTATGAGCCCGCTTTGAAAAATCGTACAACAACCGGTATAACAGTACATTATTCCAGCTTTTCCCTGATGGTGTACTGCCGTTTTGACTGGAGTGAGTTAGTTATCATCTCGCCTATAAGCCCTATCGAAATGAACTGCACGCCCATCACCATAGACCCAATGGCAAGAATCGTGAGCGGCCTGATTTTCATTGCCCCGTACATGATCCAGTGTACGCCGAAGTACCCCAGTATCCCTGCGCCGATTAGGATGAGAAGCATGCCCAGTATGCCGAAAAAGTGCATGGGGCTTTTCATGTAGCGCTTGAGGAAGAGCAGGGTAATCATGTCCATCGCGCCGTTGAACATGCGCCAGGCGCCGTATTTGGACTTGCCGAACTTGCGGGCGTGGTGCGGGACTACCACCTCCGTTACGCGGCAGCCGTCCCAGTGGGCCAGCGCCGGCAGGTAGCGGTGGCGTTCGCCGTAGATGTCGAGGTTTTTGGCGGCGGCGCTGCGGTAGGCCTTGAACCCGCAGTTGAAGTCGTGGAGTTTGAGCCCGGCGGCCATTGATGTCATGGCGTTCCACACTTTAGACGGGAAGGTTTTTCCGAACGGGTCGTGGCGGACCTTTTTCCAGCCGCTCACTACATCCCAGCCCTCGTCGAGTTTGGCTATCATATCGGGGATAGCGGCCGGGTCGTCCTGCAGGTCGGCGTCCATTGTGATTATGACATCGCCGCAAGCCTGCGCGATGCCCGCGTTGAGCGCGGCCGATTTGCCGCTGTTGCGGCTGAAGCGTATGGCCTTAACGCGGCCTTTGTATTGGGCGCCAAGCGTACGGATCTCGTCGAACGACCCGTCGTGGCTGCCGTCGTCTACGAATACCACCTCGCAGCTCTTTCCCGCAGTGTCAAGAGTTTCCGAAATGCCTTTCATCAGTTCGGGCAGGCTCTCCTTCTCGTTGTAGACCGGTACGACGACAGAGACGTCAACCCTTGTTATAGATTTTTCCTGTAACAAAGAAAATCCCTCCTAACGAACTTACGGCAATGCCGATGAGTGAGGCCAGAAAGCCCATGATGACCGCCTCTTCGGGCGGGAATCCGGCGAGGGCAAAGAGCACCCCGCCAAACGCCTCGCGCGCGCCAAACGGCAGCGGTATGGTCATAAGCATGGCGATTATTGGCACGAATATGAAAAAATACTGAAAATTTTCAGGCGTAAGCAGGCCCAAAGAGGCCGCGGTGAGAACGTGGACGCTTATCCGCAAGAACTGCGTAAGTATCGCGAGAACGGCAACGGAAGCCAGAAGTTTGTAGTCCTGCGCCTCTATGAGCATTTCAGAAAGCATCTCCTTTACCCTGAACTTTTGACAGATGGGAAATCTGCCGGTAACCGAGAAGAAAATGTTTTGCAGCGGCTTTGACATAAGGAAGAGCATTATTCCGGCGAAGAGCGCGAACGCGGCGAAGAGCGCTATGACCGCAGTGGTGATCCGCCCGTGCGTCAGCATCCCGCGGTTTAAGAGGATGATGCTTCCCACAACCGCAAAGCCGCACATCGCCCAAAGGCCGGCGAAGCGGTCGAGCACGGTGGCTGCAAGGCCGATCTTGCCCTTGCCGTCCTGAGAACGGATAGAGGTAACCTTAACGGCATCGCCCACTATGCCGCCCATGATAAAGTTGTTGAAGAACATCCCCACGTAATAAAGTTTGAACGAGCGGGCAAACGGAAGATCGAGCCCCCTGTTTGCCAGCAACAGCTGCCATTGGACGACGCCGATTATGACGCTTACGAAGAATATCCCTACGGCAGCCGCAAGCCAGCCGGGGTTGGCGCCGCGCACGGTATTAACTATAGACTCCCAGCCAAGGCGCTCTACGAGAAACGCAATAATCAGCACAGTCGCCAGAATTTTGGCTGATGATGAGATTATTTTTCGAACACGATTTTTTTCAGCCACTCTTCGATCCTTTGCGCGCTCGCGTCCCATGAAAATTTTTCAGCCCAGGCGCGTCCGCTCACGGCAAAACGCTCTCTGAGCTGCCCGTCGTCAAGTATTTTTTGTATCGATGACGCCAGCGACCGCACGTCGTTATTATCGTAAAGCAGCCCCGTCTCGTTGTGGACGACAGAGTCGCGCAGGCCCGGGGCGTCGTTGGCGGCTATCGGCGTACCGCAGGCGGAGGCCTCGATGTTCGTTATCCCCCACCCCTCTTTTTCGGATGGGTTGACAAAGACCGCGGCCTTCCGCAGCAATTCGATCTTTTTATCCTCGTCAACAAAACCGGCAAAATCAATACGGCCGGAAAGCCCAAGCCGGGCAGCGTGTTTTTTCAAGCGCGGCAGGTCATCCCCTGTCCCTACTACCGCTAATCTGAGTTTGCGCCCGTTTTTTTCGATTATGCTCATGGCGTCGAGGATGGCGTCTACGCGCTTGTACTTCTTCAGCCGGCCTACGAAAATGAGGAAATCTTCATCCCGTACCACCGAATTACCGGGGCAATAGCGGTTGATATCAATCCCGTTTTCGACGACCGTTATCCCCTGCCTGTCCATCCCCAGCCTAACGAGCTCTTCGGCGGTGCTTGTTGATACCGCGCAGCACGGGGTTTTGGCGTATATGCGCGGCGACCGCTTTTCCATAAGATATACGTAGAGCGCCGTGGGCGGGTTCGTCAATCCGAAAACTGTTTTCCCGAACAGGTGGTGGTAGAGAACGGCTGTAGGGATTGATTTGAACTTTTTATTGGAATAGAACGGCAGTTTGTTGACGTCATCGACGATGCAGTCGTATTTTTTTGTTTTTAAGAGCTTTTTTACGATGGACGGCGCTTCCCAGTTGAAGAGTGCGTTGCCGGCCAGGCGCAATACCTCAATGCCGCGGTATGTTGCGGCCGGCTGACAGTTTTTGAAGCGCGTCGTAAGCAGGGTAACGCTATGCCCTTTGTCAACCAGACGGCTGAAGATTTCGAAAAAATGAACCTCCGCCCCGCCTGCCTCGGGGTGTTCCATGTCGCGCCAGTTCAGTGCCAGAATATTCATATCACGCTTTAACCGGTGTTTTCTTTCTGGTAACGCGCCCCATAAACAGATACCCCAGCGCAAAAATCAGCGTGAGCAGACTAATTACAACTCCGGCATTAAACGCCGCCGATTCAAATTTAAATACGACTTTAGACTGTCCCGGCGGTACGACTATAGCCCTGAAGCTGTAGTTTGCCCGGTAGACTTCGGTTTTATTGCCGTTGACTGCCGCTTTCCACGCCGGATACCATATCTCGCTCAGCCACAGTATAGCTTCGCGGTCTGCGTCTACGTCAAGTTCTATGCGGTTGTTTTTGTACTTGGTGATCTGCACTTTCCCCGGCCCGCCCGCGCCGCCGGTGAATTTGGAGAGCTCTTTGGCTGTTACAACAACTTCGTTACGGTGATCGTACAGACGGCTGTTCATGTAGTCAATAATCAACGAATCAATATTGGCGCCGCTGTTACCTTCATCCGAACCGCCAATTACTTTGGCTTTATAAAACAGCTTCGCGCGCGGCAAACGTGTGTCGTTGGTGAGTATGGTGGCCTGGTCTTCATCTTTTTGCTGAAAGTCGCGGTGCGGATTGACGTAATGCCTGACATTCAGCAAGTCTAGAAGAGTCCCGAATTTATCTGCGTTGAGCGGCAGCGATGCGTACTTCAGGCGGAACGGGTGATACCCTTCCGTCGTCTCTATTCCGCTGACGTATCCCTGATTTCTCTCCATCACCGAAGTACCCTGCTCTCCCATAGGAGACTTCATTATGAACTGGCGCGTGTTGACGCGGAATATCTCATCTTTGCGCATGCTCTTTATCTGTTCCACCTGAGCCTTCGTCCTGTTAAAAACAATGTTCGCGCCATCGCGTTTTGTAATGTGCTGACCGGCGGCAAACGTCAGCATGTCGGCCGCAAGGCAGACTATTAAGAGCAGCTTCGCGGTGCTGACCCTGATTTTTCCGGTGAAAAACAATATCAGTACAGCTCCCAAAAGCAGCGCGTTGACAAGCAGGAAGATTCCCTGTTGTGAAGCGTACTGCGCCCTGCCCTGCTCCACGTTCATCAGCGGAAATACCGCCGTCAAGCCGCCGGCAATAGTAATAATTCCCAAAGCTGCCGCAGCGCCGCAGAGCGACAGGATGACGATCTTTGAGCGTTTTGTCCTGAGATCGTCAAGAGAATCGAGGACAGCCGCCGCCAGCACCGGGAAGAGGAATCCCCATATAAACAGAATCCGCGGCACATGGCGGAACGAGTTGAATCCGGGTATCCCCATAGAAAACAGCAGCTTGTAGAAGAAAAAGTTCCCGCCGAGCGCAACCAGCAAACTGAGCAGTATCCATCCGGCAGCCATCATAACCGAACCGTCGGTTCTGATCCTGCGGAAGATGAATACCGAGAGTATCAGCGTAGACACTCCGAAGTAGAAGCATGTTTCCCAGTAGTTGTAGTACCCGTGCCGATACGCGTCCTGCAGCCAAAACACCGGGACGCCCTCCTGCCCGGTGTAGGCGCCGAAGAGTTTAGGGAGGAGCGCTGTTAAGAGCTGCACAAACTGCAGCGACCCTTCGCTGGCGTCATGGAGTGTAAAGTTAATCCGCGCCGTTTGCCCGGCGGCCTCAAAGACCGGCAGGTACTGAACGAAACAGAGGCCGGCGCCTGTCGCGAAGAACAGCGCGGCTATGATTGCCCGTTTGGCGAGAATATTTCCGGGCGGCAGTTGTATGGCAAATTTGCGCGGCAAAGCGGCTGCGCCGCCTGCAGATATAGCGCCGGATTGCGGCAACAAATCCGCGGCAGCCGGCGGTGAAGATACCGGCCGGAGGATAAAGTATACCCCATAGGTAAGCATAAAAACAATAGCATAGAACATAACCTGCGGGTGGCCGGCCTGCATCACCGCGCCGAGCAGCAGCCCGCCCATCACCGCGTACCGCGGAAGCATGCCGCGAACGCCTTTTTCCAAAAGTATCAGCATCAGCGGCATCCACGCCGCTATATAGAATAAGCCGGAGTGTATGATGTGTGTGATTATGTACCCGCCAAACATAAACGCTACCGCTCCGAAAAGCGACGCAGAGCAGGTACGCCCCTTAAAGCGCAGATAGGCAAACATACAGAACCCTGCAACAAGTACATGCAAAACAATAACCGTTTGTATAAGCCGCCATGTCGCCGCGTCGCTAAGCGGCAACAACTGCGTCAGGGCGCTAACCGGGTACAGTATGCCGGCACCGGTCCCGAAGAACGGCATCCCGCCAAAAGAAAACGGGTTCCAGTGCGGAAACTCGCCGCCGAGTATGGCCATGCGCGCAAAGACGTGGGCCGGGTACCCCAGCTGTATGACGTCTTCCCACAAGTTTACGCTGCCGGCAAGTACTCCGAAAAACTGCACAAGCCAGAGCGCCAAGAGCGTAACAAGGCAGAGGGCAGCGCTGCGGCGCGGGGTCAGGAAGGGCACCCTTGCCTTGAGTTCCGGGTTTGGGTTAGGACTGTGCTGATTCTTCTTTTTTTTCTTTGCCACCGCCGTTGCCAGCTTTCTTGTACAGATCTTTGCGAATGGAATCAAGTATTCCGTTAACGAACTTGCCGGAGTCGTCTGTGCCATAGGTCTTGGCAAGCTCTACCGCCTCGTCGATAACCACCTTGAACGGCACCGATTCTCTGAAGTAAACCAACTCGGCCGTAGCGAGGCGCAGCGTGTTGCGGTCTACCGCGGCCATGCGGCGCAGTTCCCAGTTCGCAGCCTTGGCGGCTATCATGGGATCAATGCCGACCAGATTTTCTACCGTTACGCCAACGAGTTCCGCCGCGTATTTTTTTACTTTGACGCTGAGCTGGTCGTTCTCGGCTATGCTCTCAAGCATATCTTTCCATTGGCCGGATGTATCGACCTCGTAGGCATAGAGCGTACGGAGCGCAAGCTCGCGGCTCTTGTGCCTGTCGCTGACAAAATCGTCCGTTGGTTTCTTATCTTTGTCCGGCATGATACCCTCAGATCTTAGTGAACAGATCGGCCATTTCCATTGCCGCCATGGCTGCGTCCCAGCCCTTGTTTCCGGCTTTCGTGCCGGCCCTCTCTACCGCCTGCTCAATGCTGTCGGTAGTCAGCACGCCAAAGATCACCGGCAGCCCCTCGTCGAGGCTGACATTGGCGACGCCCTTGGATACCTCGGCCGCAACATAGTCGAAGTGAGGGGTGCTGCCGCGAATAACCGTGCCTACGCAGATAATTGCGTCAAACTTCTTTGACCGCGCCATCTTCTGCGCGGCGACAGGTATTTCAAACGACCCCGGCACCCAGCACACCGTCACGTCGTCCATATTTGCGCCGTGCCGCTCTAAGCAGTCGAGCGCACCGTATACAAGCTTGCTCGTGATAAGCTCGTTGAACCTGCCGGCAACAATCCCGAACTTCCTGCCCTTAGCCCCAAATACTCCCTGCACTACTGTTGGCATACGCCGCTCCCTTCTTAATTGATATAGACGAAAATTTTGTTATCCGTCTCCCGGCGGCGATCAATAACGGCCGCCCCAAATGTTAACCCGCCATTATCAGATGGCCCATCTTTCGCATTTTCGTATTAAGATACTTCTCGTTGTCGCTGTGCGGGCTGATTTCTATCGGCACCCGCTCAACGATCTCCATTCCGTACCCCTCAAGCCCAACGATCTTGCGCGGGTTGTTCGTCATAAGCCGCAGCTTGCGGACGCCCAGGTCGGCAAGTATCTGCGCGCCTATGCCGTAGTCGCGCAAATCAGGCGCGAAACCCAGCTGCTCGTTCGCCTCTACGGTATCCATCCCGCTGTCCTGCAGCGCGTAGGCGCGGATCTTGTTGACGAGGCCTATCCCCCGCCCCTCCTGGCGCAAATAGAGTATGATACCGCCCTCCGCGGATACTTTACGCATGGCAGTCTGCAGCTGCTCCCCGCAGTCGCACCGCCGCGACCCTAATAAATCTCCGGTGAAACATTCGGAGTGGACGCGCACCAGCGTCGGGTTATCAGGATCGATGCCGCCTGACTGCAATACGACATGGACCGCGCCGGAGAGAGCGTCTTCGTAGGTAATCATCTTAAACGTCCCGTAACCGGTAGGCAGCCTCGTCTCCGCCGCGCGCTTTATAAATTTTTCGTGCGCGGTGCGGTAGCGGATTATATCGACGACGGATATTATCCTTAGCCCGTGCCGTTTGGCGGTGTCCATAAGCTGCGGCATCCGCGCCATCGTTCCGTCTTCGTTCATTACCTCGCAGATCACGCCCGACGGAGTCAGCCCGGCAAGGCGCGCGAGATCTACCGAGGCTTCAGTCTGCCCGCTGCGTACCAGCACGCCGCCGTCTCTGGCCCTTATGGGAAACATGTGGCCCGGCATAACAAAATCGGAGGGTTTTGCAGATGGATCAACGAGCTTGAGAACGGTAGCGGACCTGTCGTGGACGGATATGCCGGTGGTAGTGCCGTCCCGCGCCTCGACCGATATCGTAAACGCGGTTTCGAATCTGGATGTGTTGGACGATACCATAAGCGGGATTCCCAGTTCGTCAAGCCTCTTTCCCTCCATCGACACGCAAATCAGCCCGCGCCCGTGAGTGGCCATGAAGTTGATCTTCTCAGGCGTACACATCTGCGACGCGCAGGCGAAATCGCCCTCGTTCTCGCGATCCTCGTCGTCTACGATTATGACGATCTTGCCGCTGCGGTAATCTTCGATTACCTCTTCTATGTCGCGAAAGTTCCTCAAAATCCCAATCTCTCCATTTTGTCAACCAGATTTTCTTTCCGGCTGCCGGACGCGGAAATCATCCTGTAAATATATCTCGCCATAACATCGCACTCTATGTTGACGATGCCGCCAACACCCTTTGCCGACATTGTAGTCTTATTGATTGTTGCCGGTATTAATGATATTGATACGGTATTGACACCGGTTTTAGCGACAGTCAGGCTGATCCCGTCAACGGCAATTGACCCCTTCTCGGCCACAAACGGAGCCAGCTCTTCCGGGATCTCAATCGTCCTTACAATACTTACGCCGGCATCCTCATCCCCAACAATCCTGCCAACCGCATCCACATGCCCTAAAACAATATGCCCGTCCAGCCTCCCGTCAACCCGGACCGCCCGCTCCAGATTAACCCTCCTGCCGGTAACGGCGCTGTTAAACGACGACCGCCCCAAAGTTTCCGCCACCGCAGTGAAAAACATCTGCCCGTCTAAGCGCTTCTCAAGGGTCAAACAGACCCCATCTACAGCCACCGACCCCCCGGCCACCACCTCAAAATCCCCCAAATCGGCCCTAATGCTGAGCTCAACGCTCCGGCCATACTTACGGACCCCGGTAACGGTCCCCATAGTCTCAACCAATCCGGTAAACATTCTCTTAAAATACATTATGCCAACAAAAATAGCAACGAATTACCATCTTCTAATCTTTAGCCAGCGTATTGGCGATCAACCCCCTAATAGCCCCCGAAGCCTCCCAGAAATACCCCCCTGCCTGAAAACTAAGCCCCACCCGCTGCCGCTTCTCAAATACCTCCTGGTGGTTTTTTTCTATTCCCGGCCCCCTAAACTCTGCCCTCATAGTCATCTTAAAGCCATCCTCCTCCAAATCGTTGTACGTGTGCTTGCTGATCTGCGCCCCTATCCTGATCACCACATCCGCAGGCCTCCCCCCTGCCGCAGGCACCATACCGCACAAATCCTTCAGGTACTTGCGCACATGCGCGTCACTGCTGAAGTCGGGCGGGATGCTTATCTCCGCCTCCTGCGTAAAAACCTTGTACTCGAGCGTATACGTCAGCGAGGGGACCTTGAAGATATACGACAGTTCCTGCCCCCTGTTGAAGCGTATTCCCAAATCTCTGTACCTTATGAATCTGTCGGCTTTTATATACGAGCGCGCGTCGGGGCTTATTGTCAGCATGCTTCCGTTGTGGACGAAGGGGATTTTGTAGTTTTTCATGGGCAGCTCTCCGCGGCCGTCGGTGGCCAGGCGCGCAAACTCGCGGCCGCTCTGCACGAAGGCGGTCATGACGAAACCGGCAAGCGGCACGCTGTCTATGGTTAACATTGCCTGGGGCGACCTCTGCGGCAGCGATCCCTGGCGGCCCTCTATGACCGTGGTTGGGGCTGCTACTCGCATTTTGTCGAAGAGTGCCTGCGCAACGGCGCGGGCGTCGTTTACGCTGACCGCCGCCTTGGCGCCGGCCGGCTCAATCCTCGCCATGGCAGCGCAAAGGGCGGTAATGGCGCCGGGCAGAGCGGCATTAGCGTCGCCGCCGGCGATGCTCGCCGAGAGAGACTGCGAGGCAGCCTGCGAATCGAAGTAGTCGTTGTGGGCACGCAGCGCAGCACGCACCGCGTCTTCGGGAACCAAAAGCGAAAGCGACCAAATGCGGCCGCGCGTTACCGTCTTCTCCTCAGCCTTCTCCAAGCAGCGCTCAACCAGCTTTCTCAGCGCGAAATTTTTGACGGTGTTCGCGGTATCTATGTCTATGTTCATCTCCTGACGGAACCAGATCATAAGCTCCTCGCGAAAATTCACGGCAGCCTCGGCCCTTACCCTGGCGGCGGTCTCTTTGGGGACTGCCCCGAATACCGCGGCACTGGCCGAACCAACCAGCGGCCCCGCCGGCGCTGCCGCCCGCATTGCCAATAACACCAATATAACGGCGATGAGCGCGCTGCCGTTTTTCATATATGCCTCCTGTTTTTGTCCGCCTGTCAGACTTTTTCCGCCGCAAACAGCATCATATCCGCCAGTTGACGGGCCGCTTCAGGGCTTTTCGCTTCGGCGTAGCATCTGATTATAGGCTCCGTGTTCGACGCGCGGAGATGGACCCAGCCGTCATCTCGAATGATTTTGAGCCCGTCCGTCAAATCCTTATTCTCACCTGCAAAGCGTTGGTCAAGTTTTTCGATAAGCGCAGCCGGATTGATGCCGTCGCACGAAATTTTGTCTTTGACTATGTGGTAATGGGGCCACCGCGAGGCCAGCTGATACAGCTTTTGCCCGGTTTTGGCCATCTCTTCGAGAATGAGAGCCAAGCCCGCAAGCCCGTCCCTGCACCATGATATGCGCGGGAATATTACCCCGCCGTTGCCCTCGCCGCCGGCGCGGCAGCCGTTGTCTTCCATCCCTTTTACTACGTTCGCCTCGCCTATTTTTGTCCTTACCACGCTTATACCGTAAAGCCGCGCGACATCATCTATAAGCATAGACGTAGAGAGGTTTGTGGCCACACCGGTTTTGTCTTTGGCCAAAATATTCTGCAATGCCAGGGCCAGCGTCATCTCCTCCGATACCTCCTGCCCCCCCTCCCCCATAGTCGCCAGGCGGTCGGCGTCGGGGTCGAAGACGAAGCCGCCCCAAAAACCTCCGTCGCTCATTAGTAATTGACGGAGGTCGCCGAGGTGTTCCGGGCGCGGCTCCGGGTTGTGTACGAAGTCGCCGTTTAATTTGTTGTGGACGCCCCGCCACCGTACCGACAGCTTGTCAAGCAGCATTGGAAAAACCGCCCCGGCCGCGCCGTTGATCGAGTCTACGGCCACGCTGATATTTTTTGAGCGGATGAGGCCAACGTCAACACAGGATAATATTCTCTCTATATGTATGGACGCCGCGTCGATCGTCTGCGCCGGCTCGTCAATATATTTCAACAGCTCGTCATCGCCCGGATAATCGCCGTCAAAGAATTTTTTGTAGACGTCCTGGCACTCCTCGTCACGGAAGAGCCTGCCCGACTTGTGGACCATTTTGTAGCCGTTGTAAGGGAGCGGGTTGTGGCTTGCGGTTATTATGATCCCGCCGCTCGCGTCGAGGGCGCTTACTGCAACGCAGGTGGTTGGCGTTGGGGCTATGCCAATGTCTACCGGGGTTCCGCCTGCGGCCCTTATGCCTCTGGCGGCCGCCCTCATGAGCGCCTTACCCGTGGGCCTCGTATCTCTGCCTATTACTATATTTCCGCCGCCGGAGGCGCGTGTTTGGATAAAAGATATGCGGGAGACGAAGGTTTCATCCAGCGTCTCTCCGTATTTTCCCCGGATGCCGGAGACCGACATTATGGGCAGTTTGTCCATTTTCGGTCTCCGTTCCCGGCCTGTTATTCCAAGCCCTCAAGCTGTTCGCGCAGGCGCCTGATCTCTTCGTCTTCGCTGCTCGAACCGCCCTGCTGCGGCGATGCATTTTTGAACCTTATGAAGCGGGCCTGCGCATAGTCGATGTCGTCCTTGACCTTTTCGAGGCCGCGGGCGAAGAACGAACTGCGCTTGAACTCGTCCTCGAAACGGAGGTGCCCGTCAATCGAGGTCTTCATCCTGCCCTGCGGGGCCTGGAGGCTGTCTATGGAGGTCTGAACCATAGACGACTGGCGCGCCTGGCCAAGCTCGTCGATCTTGGAACCCATGCCCTCGTAGTCGCCCCTTACATCGCTGTACTCGCTCCTGTTGCGGGAGAAGTCGGACTCGCTGGGCATGTTGTAGGAAGCCAGCCTTTTCTGCGCGTCTTCGAGCAGGGATACCGCCGCGTTGTAATTGCGCTGCGGCTGCATGGCGTTGGCGTAGGACTGAATAAGGAGGCCTTCGGCCTGCAGCACTACGTCGTTTGAGGTCTGGACGAGCTCGCGCCCGGCGGAGATACAGTCTACCCACTGGCGTGCCTTGAGCGCCGTCCAGCCGAGGCCGAGCAGCGCGTCCTGATAGTAATAACTGTTCTTTGGCACTTTTCTGAGCGCAGTAACAGCTTTGGCGAGGGCGCCTTCAGACTCCAGGTCTTCGTAGTAGAGGAAGCCGAGGAAGACGAAGGAACGGTTTATGATCTCCTCCTGCGACTTGTTTTTCGGCTTTATCTGCACCACAAATTCCAGGTCGGCGGTTGCGCCCTGGAGGTTGTCGGCCATCATGTACGAAACAGCCGCCGAGTGGTACGCGAAAACGTAGTCTGGATGGTTATCCGGCACCATAGTGAAGAGCCGGCGCGCCTCCTCGAAGTCGCCGCGCTGCATGTTCACCTGGCCCATGATATAGTAAGCGTGGTACTTGATGGAGTCGGGCACACCCAGCGTGTTGAGCTCCTGGAACTGGTTCTCTACGGCGGCGAGGTCCCCGCCCCTGTAGAACACGCGCATGAGGCCGAGGTCGGCGAGCGGCACGGCCGTGCTGCGGGAGTGGTCGTCCTTGGTGCGCCTGAACGACGTTATCGCGCTCTGGCGCATATCCATGCCCTCAAGGCAAGCGCCCTGATAGAAACTGACCATGTCGTTACGGAAGAAGTCGGGGTACTCGACGGCGATCTGCGAGAAGATCCAGTAGGCCCTGTAGTACTCACCCTTGTAGAAGAGCTCGAGCGCCTGGTTGTAGAGGTTGTTGGGGCCCATGGTGCCGCGGCGCGCCATCTTGCGGGCATAAACCTCTTCGCGGTGCTTGCCAAGCTCGGTGCGCGCATAGAAGGTGATGTGGCTCGCGTCTGAATTGCCTACCGAAACAAACTGCATGAGGCCCTCTATGTCGCGGCCGTTGAAGAAGCCTGGCATGTTGGCGCCAAAGGCAAAGCCGTAGTGGTCAAACCCGCCCTCAACCGAACTGAAACCGAGCAGCATGTAGAGCTTGAATATGCGCAAAACATTAAAACCGAGCTTCTGGCTGAACTCCCAGGGCATCTCCGCTACCGATCCCGGGCTCAAGTCCATATCTTCGCGCAGGAGGAGGTCCTTCAAGACAAAGTCGGCGCCGTAGTAGATGCGCCTTTCCCAAAAGTCGGAGAGCAGCGAAACGCGAAGCGCCTCGGCGTACTTTTCGTCGGTATCCAATATCATATTGAATATGTTGTTTGTGGAGACGCCGAGAATGTGGTTACCGATGAGCGGGTGGCGCAGGAGCTTGTAGGTGAGGCCGATGTCTATGCCGAAGCCGAACCTCATCTCGTTGCCCTGAACCTGATCGGCAACGTCGATGTTTGCGACGTTCTGCGCTATAATGTTGAGGTTGCCGGCAACCGTGAGCCCCGCCCAAACATTATGGGAGTAGGAAAGGGCGACGAAATGGCTCTGGTCTACAATGTTGCGCCCGGTCCCCACACCTTCGGGATTTATCGCCTCGTAGCTGTTGACGCCCTGCATCATCCACGATATACCGGCGGTATTGTAAAGCCCCAGCGGCATTGTGAAACCAGCCTCCTGCATATAGAACTCCTGCAGGGTATTGGCGAACAGGAAACGCAGCGTCATGTAGTTCTCTTCGTTGATGAACGCGGGGTTCGTTATGCCCGAGTACATCGAGTAAACGTGACGCCAACGGTCGGAGATTACATACTCTCCCGGCAGACCCGAAGCCGCCACCTGCGTTGCACCGGCAATCACCCCCGCAACGATCAGCGCATTTCTGGCTGTTTTTAATTTCCGGCTGAAAAAGGTTATCATGTTATTTCATCCTTAGTTTTTATATTAAATGGTATTAAAATCCAAAACTGTCATCGTAACTTGAGCTTCCGCTGCCTTCGGTCGAACCGCCGCCGCTGTCTTCGGTCGAGTAGCTGCCGCTGCCGCTATCGTCCGTATAGCTGCTGCCGCCGCGGCGCGCCGGGGCGCTGCGCCCGCCGCCCGACGCCGACATGGAACTCCCGTCGGGAACGGTGTAGTCTAACCTGGCCCCCAAATTATCACCGTCGTCGCTCTTTTCTTTGCAGCACTGGCCCGGATCCGACTTGAAGTCGAGGCCGGAACGCGGCGCTATGAACGCGGGTTCGAAAGCGAAATTGTTGTCGGGGAGGGGCTTGCCGGGCTGGAACAGGTTGCGCCAGAAGTTATTCTTGGACACCTGAATCTTCTCAAGGTCCTGCAGTACCTTGAGGCCGAACCTCTCATTGAACGCGATTACGTTATTTTCGATGATCACCTCGGAGAGGCCGCCCATCGCGATGCCGTGGTTGCCGTTGTAGGCGATGGAGTTGTGGTTGATAGAGGCCGTAGTGGAGCGGACGTCCCAGCCCTGTATGCCGGAAGCGCGGTTGAACGCGATGACGTTGTCCACGATCTTGGGCAGGTGGCGCACCGTGATTATGCCGGTCATCCAGTTGTTGATGATCCGGTTGTTGCTGATCTCGTTACCCATTTCGCTCACGAAAACACCTATCGTGCCGTTGCGGATCTCGAAACCGGCGAGTATGCCGTTTCTGGCCATGGTAATCACCGTCCCCCTGCCGCCGCCGTCGATCTTAGCGCCGAACTGCTCGGTAGAGACAAGCGCAACGCCGGGAGCCATGATCACGCGCTCGCGGTAAACGCCCGGAGAAACCTTCACGATGTCGCCCGTACGGGCCGAGATCATCGCTTCTGTAATGGTTTTGGCATCGCCCGGAACATTAATTACGTTCTGCGCGTACGCCGCTGAAAACAAACCCGCCGCGCACATAAACGCCGCGGCAACAATACGGATTCTGACATTCATGACACCACTCCCATGTATGGTTTGACGTTCACATTTCTACACACCGGCCGGCACACGGGCTGCCGCACATGGCCGCCCCTACACCGTAATTCTCAACAACGGGCGCTCAGTGCAATATCCTCGCGCCCAAATTCTGGTTGTCCGTCCCCATCCCAATGCAGCGCGACTCCTTCAACAAATTGAAGTTGAACCGCTTGGCGTCTATAAAAAGGGGATCGGCCGATATATTATCAGACGGCAAATTCGTCGAAATCCTGGCGTTCTGGTAAAAATTGTTGTTGACCAGCTCGACCCGCACCGTCTCCTCGGCGGGCTTCACCCCAAACTGGTCGTTGAACGCGATTATGTTGTTTTCGATCGTTATGGAGGTATTGCCGCCTAAGGATATGCCGTGATTCGCGTTGTAGGCTATGGTGTTGTGGTTGATGGAGCCGCTGGTGGTGCGCACATCCCAGCCCTGCACCCCCGAGCCCTTGTTGTAGACGATGAAGTTATCTTCCATCTTGGGCAGGGCCCCCACGCACATCACCCCGCTCTGGGTGTTGTGTATGACCCGGCACTGGCGTATCACGGTCTGCGCCGCCTCCGAGAGGATGCCTATGGTGCCGTTGCGGATTTCAAAGCCGCTTATCACCGCGCCGCTGGCCATCGTCACGACGGTCCCCTTCCCCCGGCCGTCGAGCACCGCCTTGAAGAGGTTCTGGGCGGTGAACAGTATCCCCGGCGCGACCAGGATGCCGTTCTCACGGTATACCCCGTCCTTAACCGTGACGGTGTCGCCCGGGCGCGCCAACGTCATTGCCGCGGTAATGTTCTTAGCCTCGGGGGACGGCACAACAATCGTCCTCGCGGAGACGGGATGCGGGAACGCGCACGTCAACAACAGCGCGAAAAGCCCCCAAACAGGTATTTTTAACGACATTACGGCCATTCAGATCCCTTATCATTGACACGGCGCCCCCCAGCCACGCGGCAGGTAATCCACCGTCCATATATATAATTTAATACACTCCACCCATTATTGCAAATCTTTTTTTCATAATATTTAATAACGATACCGCCCCCCGCCCCCGCACCTAATAACGAGGCCGCCCCCCGGATGCGGGGGGGCGGCTCAAAACCGGCAAAATCAAACCACGCGCTACTGCACTTTGACCGTACGGGTCACAGAGTGCTTCGTATTGCACTCCGTCAGACTGTAGTACAGCAGCGAATACTCGCCCGGAACCGGCTTCTCCGGGGTGAGCCCGCCAAGGTCTACCAGATACCTCCACGGCGTATAATTATTAGGATCCGCCGGGTTTTTGGACACAGACCAGCCCGCGTCCTGATTCCAGCCGCCGTCCGCCGCAGTCATATTCCAAGGCGTATTGGCCGGAATGATTAGCGGGTTATCGGACGGGTTCAATGTTATGAGCGGCGGCAACGGGTCATCACACCCGCCGGTAGCCTCATGGGCGTACACGCGGCGCGTCGCAGTCCCCGATGCGTAACCAACCCCGGCCGGCAGGTTATAAGTTACGCTCCTCAACCCAGGCATGCCCGGCGTAGTATATGTGCTGATATTCACCAAATTCGTAGGGATAGGAACCCTTTGCTGTGTCTGCGAGTTAATATAATAGGCGTCCTTAACGCCCAGTTCCCTGTACACCCCAGTGCCTACAACAACAGCGGTATCCTTATGCTGGAACGTCCGCCCGCTTACCGTGTGGGTGTAAGTATTCAGCACAATGACCGCCGAAGCCTGCCCGGCAACATTCTCCGGGTTCACTTTCACGGTCCTCTCCACGAGAGCCGTAGAATCGTTCGTCGGCGACTTGACGTGGTAAGTGATGGTAAACGTAAGCGTCGAGCTGACGGGCGACTGGTAAGATAAGACTATCCGGCCAAGCATGTCAGCGGTAATCTGCGCGGCCGTCATACTCCCTGCGCCGGCCGGCTGATTAATGGTCGTGGGGTTATTCCGGGGATCCCTTACCACTATTTGCGTAAGAGGTATCTCGTCCCTGCCGTTCCCGTCGCGCACTATGACGCCGGGATCGACATAGGTTTGCTTCACATCCTCAACATTCTCGACAACATCGCCCCTGAGCGTAATGGTAGGCGGAGCGGTACTGACAGCTACGTATTCCAGAATAACCAGCCCCCTCTGAACCGTAGCGGTAGTCGGGTCCTCACTGCCGCAGCCCTCCGCTTTCTTGGCCGTATATGTAAATACATAACTGCCGACGCCCGGCGTCTTAGTAAAGTCGGATTGACCGCCCTGTGTGGGAAGGTTGACCGTGGTGCCGCTTGTGGTAGTAAGTTTAGCCGGCATTACAACGCTTACGGACCCGGGAGACCCGCCGCCCCAATCCAGAATGTCGGCCAGGTCGCCAAGGTCGTCAGCTATGAACTTCCAGAATATCTGCGGCTCATTATTATAGATCGTGATAGTACTGGCGCCGCCGGTAATACCGCCGTCCTTCGTCTTGATCCAGACCTCCCTGTCGCAGTGCCAGCCGGCGTTCTTGGCGGGATTGAAGTAGTCCGCAAGCAGTATCGAATCGCCCTTCTCCTTACGGATATCATCACTGATACCGTCCAGATACCTGGTGCCGTTCTTGTCGAGAGGGTTGTCGAACTTGACCTCGGCGCAATACATAAACGCCGGCAGCGCCACAGCCAGCGCGCCTAACAAAATTACCATCCGTTTCATCCCGTACCTCCCTTAATTAATTCATTCATGACCATTTATATTAGCACACACCCATAAATATCAACCGCCGCCCCGCGCCATGCGTTTAGAAAAAGAACGTCACCGCAAACCCGCTGAACCCGACCCCGGCAAGGATATACAGCAGATTGCGCATGAGTATGCCGTCGTCAATCTCCTTGCGCCACTTTGCGACATTTGCGGCGCTCGCTCCGCCTTTTTCCCAAAAATTGGGGTCGCTGGGGTTCGGCATTTCGCCGTCCTGGCCCATTTTGGGATAGTTCTGGTACTTTTCGTGCGTAGGCTCGATAACCCCGTAGTTCAGGGCAAGCCCTCCGGCCAGCCCGCCCGCCGCGACCACCGCGCCGGATATGCGCATAGTGAGCATGAACGGCGACAGCTCTGTCTTACGCATGGTCAGCGTGGAGTCGAGCAGGCGCACCTTTATGCCGCAGTCGCCAAGCATCTGAATGGCCTCGGGCACCGTTTCCATCCCCTTGAGCGTCTGCTGCACGCGCTTGCAGTCATTGTCATTGAAATAGATGCGCGCCAGGCTCATGGAGACGTCTTTGTTGGAGAAACGCCTGTCTAAAAAGAGGGAGTAGGCGTCTTTCGCCTTGTCGGTCATACCCAGCTTCTCATATATCTCGCCGGCGGCCTTGAGTTTCAGGCTGTGCTCCTGCATGTTGATCTTGAACAGGTTGACGTAGGCGTCTGCGGCCAGCACCTCGTTGCCCATGCGCTTGTAGACCTCGGCTATCTCCTCCCAGGCCTCTTCGTTGTTCTGCTTTACGCCCATGCCGCGCTTGAGGAACTCAATGGCCCTGTCCTCGTTGCCGGAGCCGGACGCCGCGTAGGCCCGGCCAAGCTCGATGTACTCGCCCTCGTCAAGCGCTAAACCGCGCTCCGCCGCCTGGCGCAGGTAGTCTTCGCTCTCGGAGGCGCGGCCCATCTGGATGCTCAGAAGCGCGAGCATGAAGAGCACCCGGCCGTCGGCCTGGCCGCTCTGCACTATGGCCTCGTACTCGGAACGCGCGCGGTCCATGTTGCCCTGGGCCTGGTATATCATAGCCATCTCGATAGACGCCGGTATCCGCAGCGCGCTGTTGCGGACGGCGGTCTCGGCGGCGGTCATGGCCTCGGAGAAACGCTCGGCGCCGCGCAGGTACTCGGCCCGGCGCAGCTGCAGCGCCGCATGGTCGCCGCGCGACTTGGCTATGACCGCGTCTAAATGGTGGGCCGCCTTGGCGTAGGACTCGGCCCGGCCGGCCAAAAGCGCGCCGGCGTACTGGAACCCGATAAGCGCCGCGTTCTTCTGAAGCAGCCTGTCCGCCAACCCGTAGGTCTTCTGCGCGTTGTCCCTGCTGAACCTGCCCTCGTCGGCCAAAATGTTGCCAAACGCCTCAAGCGACTTCAAGTCCTTGCCCCAAACGGTGTTGCCAAACGCGGGGGCGCTCTTGGCGCCGGGGTCCATTGCCTCGGCGATCTTGGACAGACAGGCCTGCAACCCGCCCTCAAAATCGTTGTGCGGGATATCCACCGAGAACTTCTCGACCGTGCCGGCCTCCTGAATCCAGTACAACTCCATAGAATAGCGCGTCTTCTTACCGCCCTTGTCGGGCTGGTACTCCTGATAAAGAAGGTGCGTGGCACCAAGCCGCCGCGCCGCCTGGATATAGTGCTGCTTGTTAAACCGGCGGCTGTAGTCACGCGAATTGGACAGCACACCGCTCACCTGCTCCATAGTAAACACGTACGTGCGCGGGAAAGAGGAAATCTTGTAGTGCGTGAACAACTCGCCCAGCGCGGATATCCACTTGGTCCTGGTCTCCGCCTCGTAAACCGCGTAGATGGGGCGGCTTATCAATAACTTATACTCGCCCTCAAACGGCGGCAGCACCCGCTTGGTAGGCGCAGGCTCCGGCTCCGGCTCCGGCTCCTTGAACTTGCCGAACAGCTCGTCGATGTCGAAACTGCCATCGCTGCTGCCCGAGGAAGAAGAGGAGGACGACCCGCCGCCGTACTGGGCTTCAAGCGCCTGAAGGTCGGAGTAATCGTCGGCGTGGGCAACCGCGCCCACCCCCAAAACAAGCGCGAAAACCGCCGCGCAACGCACCGCAAAAGAGCATCTCTTCATCTACAATCTCCCCAAAACAGGCATTTTAGCGCCATTTGTAGCGTTTTCGGCGTAACCGAACCGGTTACGGCACACCCCATCCTTATAAATTTATATTGATTTTTCCCAAATTGCAAGTCTTTTATTAAATTTTTATATATATCCGCCCCACCGAATTGCATCAAAATAAATCTGACCGAAGGATGATATAGTAAAAAAAGGACTTGTCAAGCCCCTATTCGTTGCATCATAATTAATCTGACCGGAGTAAATTCACCGCGAAGGGAGATTATTTATGG
>Ga0209755_10002555_pt1 | contig 24787 bp, 32 predicted proteins | sample TergutCo191P1_FD_187301 | JGI IMG/M metagenome (GOLD analysis project Ga0209755, IMG submission 187301) | Cornitermes sp. P1 segment gut microbial communities from Petit-Saut dam, French Guiana - Co191P1 (SPAdes) (version 2) | ecosystem: Host-associated > Arthropoda: Insects > Digestive system...
GGCGGCGGCGGCTTGGGTGGCGGCTCGCGCGGCGGCCTAGGCGGTGGATATCGCCCAAGCGGCGGCGGCCGCACCGGGGGCGGCTTTTCCCGCGGCGGCGGCACAAGAGGCGGCGGCGGCGGCAGACGCTAACCCCCCCGCGCCCCGTAGGGGCGAAATGAATAGTGAATAGTGAATAGTGAATAGTGAAAACCAAAGGCAAAACCCTGTAGCAAAGAGGTTTGCTTTTGTATAAAATCTAAAACGTGATGATATAGAAGAAGGCGAACCCGCCCCGGATGAATATAGAAGCGATTGAGCAATATTTGGCAAGCAATAAGGCCTGTGCCAAACCGCGTAGGGGCGGCCATTGGCCGCCTAATGTCCACAAGCGATATTTATTAGCTGTTGCCGATTTGTAAAAGGCGGCCAATGGCCGCCCCTACGTTTATTGACGTCACGTAATTAAAATTGGCAATCGTGGTGAGCTTATGAATGAAAAGCGGATACGGTATGAGCGGGAAACAACAACTGATTTCTATGCTGGGTTTATTGTTGAGAGGGTGGTTATGGGCAGTGAATGAAAACAAACAAGCCTTGTTCCAATCGTTTATTTCCTATTCAATAACCGAATTGAAAGATTTGCTAAAAAAGGCCTCGGAGCGTGATGAGGTGTTATTTTATCAGCGCATGATTGCGTTAAAACTGGGATTGGCGCAAGAAAAGGTAGTTGGGAAAGAATTATTATGAGATATACAATAATCGGCGGCATAAATGGTGTGGGCAAATCTACTATTTATTCGTCTTTGTCTGATGCGGATGCTGGGTCGCTAGGCAAGCGTATAAATCTGGATAAAAACATACCCCGGCATATCTTGTCCTGTTTTGAACATTAGTTGAAATTTTTTTTGCAAAAGGGCTTGACAAAATGGGGTTTTTTGGGTAGAATAGATATTGTTGTTAGCACTCGTTTGGGATGAGTGCTAATGTTGGAAAACTAATTATGATGAAGGAGGCAATACTATGACTTTAGCACCATTGGGCGATAGAATTGTTTTGCGGCAATTTGAGGCCGAGGAAACTACGAAATCCGGAATCGTGCTGGCCGGAAATTCAAAGGAAAAGCCGCAGGAGGCCGAGGTTATCGCGGTTGGCCCTGGCGGGGTTGTTGATGGGAAAGAGATTAAAATTGAGGTGGCCGTGGGGGATAAGGTAATTTATTCCAAATATGCGGGCACAGAGGTAAAGCTGGATGGTGAAGAATTTATCATTGTGCGCCAATCTGATATTTTGGCAAAGGTAGTTTGATAAAATTTTATTGAGGAGGAAAAAGTAAAAATGGCTAAAGAAATTAAATTTGCTATTGATGCGCGCAATGCGCTGGAGAGCGGCGTTAATAAACTGGCTGATACTGTGAAAATTACATTGGGGCCAAAGGGGCGCAATGTGGTTTTGGATAAAAAATACGGCACACCGCTGATTACCAATGATGGCGTGACTATTGCCAAAGAAATCGAGCTAGAGGATAGTTTTGAAAATTTGGGCGCGCAGATTTTGAAAGAGGCCGCCACCAAAACCAATGATGTGGCTGGGGATGGCACTACCACCGCGATTGTGCTGGCGCAGGCCATGGTGCAAGAGGGGCTGAAAAATATCGCCGCTGGCGCAAATCCTATAATTTTGCGCAAGGGGATGCAAAAGGCCACAGATGCCGCCGTTGAGGCTATCAAGGCCTCTAGCCAGGTGGTTGATGGCAAAAATCATATTGCTAAAGTCGCCGCGATTTCTGCTGGGGATGAAAATATCGGCATAATGGTAAGCGAGGCTATGGAAAAAGTTTCCAATGATGGGGTTATCACCGTTGAGGAATCGAAAACCATGAATACCGAGCTGGAGCTAGTCGAGGGCATGCAGTTTGACCGCGGGTATTTGAGCGCGTATATGTCGACGGATATGGAAAAAATGACCGCCAGCCTGAGCGACCCCTTGATTTTGATTACAGACAAGAAAATTTCTGTGATAGCCGATATTTTGCCGCTGCTGGAGCAAATTGTGCAGCTGCGCAAGCCTTTGCTGATTATTGCCGATGATGTTGAGGGCGAGGCTTTGACTACTTTGGTGCTAAATAAATTGCGCGGCACTTTTGAGTGTGTTGCTGTGAAAGCTCCGGGATTTGGCGACCGCAAAAAGGCCATGCTGGAAGATATTGCCATTTTGACCGGCGGCCGTGTGATTACAGACGAGCTGGGTCTGGATATCAAAGAGGCGACTCTGGAGGATTTGGGCAAGGCAAAGACTGTGAAGGTTGAAAAGGAAAATACGATTATTGTTGGGGGCGAGGGCGATAAAGACGCCATTGCGGCGCGGGTAGGCCAGCTAAAAGGCCAAATCGCCGAGACCACTAGCGATTTTGATAAAGAAAAGCTGCAAGAGCGGCTGGCAAAGCTGGCTGGCGGCGTTGCGGTTGTGAAAGTGGGCGCACCCACCGAAACCGAGCTAAAAGAGAAAAAGCTACGCATGGAGGATGCTTTGGCCGCCACCCGCGCGGCTGTTGAGGAAGGGATTGTGGCCGGGGGCGGCGCGAGTTATATCCATGCCTCTAGCGCAGTCAAATCTGTGATGCAAAACCTGGGCGGCGATGAGCATACCGGGGCGGCGATTATTCTAAAGGCTCTGGAAGCCCCCATTCGCCAAATCGTTACTAATGCTGGGCTGGAAGGCTCTGTCATCGTTGACAAACTAAAAAATGCAGATGCAGGCACCGGCTTTGATGCCCTAAAGGAAAACTACGTAAACATGATAGAGGCCGGCATAATCGACCCAACAAAAGTAACCCGCTCGGCTCTGCAAAACGCCAACTCCGTGGCCAGCACCCTGCTAACCACCGAAAGCGTAGTCTGCGACATAAAAGAACCCGAACCCCCAATGCCCCCAGGTGGCATGGGCGGTATGATGTAATAGATGTATTCCCCAAAAGGCGAGGTTTCCCCTCGCCTTTTGGGATTGATAGGGAGGGCTTGGCTATGAAAACGTGTTTTGTTAAAATGATTTGGGATGACGGCTTTTGGTGCTGCGAAACGGATGCAGAGCTGGGCATAACGCTGGAATCCCCGAGCTTTGATGGGCTGGCCGAGCGTGTCCGCGAGGCTGTTCCCGAAATGCTCGCCCTAAATCGCGGATATACCGGCCCTGTGCAAATAATTTTTGTTACAGAGCGTGTCGATATCCTGCCTGCGGCTATTTAATGAGTGACTATACGCGCCATGTGAAAAAACATCTCCGAGGCGAGGGGTGCTATTTTGTGCGATTTGGCAAGGGCGACCACGAAATTTGGCATTCGCCCATCACCGGCGAAAATTTCACCCTTGATGGCAAAATTGTCAAACGCACCAGTGCGAATAAAACCCTAAAGGGTGCGGGGTTGCGTGTTAAATTATAAACATTTTCCCCGCAAGGATGGAGGGATTGGCTGTGAGTTTAATCAGATATGATGGCACACTTTTGCTGACCGAAAAGGATATCGACCGGGACTTTTTGGGCAAAACGGTTTTGCTGGATTGCCGCGATTTTCCTAATCAAAACAAGGGCTATTTGATTGCATCTGTGGATAGTGTTCGCGAGGATGTCGAGCTTTTGGATGATATAATTGATGATGAATTTGAGGGGGACGGCCTGATTATAACAGGCTCGCAGGCAAAAGGGGAGATGATACTTGGTTTATACCATTAAACTGATTCCGGAGATTCGCCACCGTTTTATGTCCCGCTCGATTATTAACAATGCCGGCTCTGCGCGAATTCGCAAGCATGTTAAAACCCTTTTGGATACAGGGGCGTTTAACACAATGATTGATATTGTGCTGGCAAAAAGATATGCTGTACTTTTGCCAAATATGGAATTTCAAATCACTATCGGCGGAAATGCGGGGCTGGCACAGGGCTGCATTATCCCAAAATTGGAAATGGGGAATTTTGTGGCAGAGCGGGTTTTCGCGCTGGCATATCCTTTTAGCGATTGGCTAATGCGCCATATAATCATTGGCGCGAATGTTATCAATAATTGGGAGCTGACGATTTTGCGGGCTGAGGATGAGCTGCGCTTTTGCGAGAGGATTCCAGAATATGTGCCGAATAAAGAGCACCCATATCAAAATTATTTTAAAGGCGGCGAATATGTTGCCATTTTAGACGACGATTTAAAGAGAGGACAAATTTTATGAATGAGATATTAGATGTGAAGGGATTGACAAAGACATTTAAGGTGTCGAAAAAGCAGCAGAAGCTGCGGAATTTGAATAAGGCGCAGATTACGGCGGCGGATTCGGTTAGTTTTAAATCCTATGAGGGCGAGGTTTTTGGGCTGCTTGGGCCAAATGGGGCGGGAAAGACCACCGTGATGCGGATGCTGGCCACGCTGATAAATCCCGATAGTGGCGAAGCTATTGTAAATGGATTTTCCATTACCAAATCGCCCCAGCAGGTGCGGCAGACTATTGGTTTTTTGACGAATGAGCTAAAGCTCGATGATTTTTTTACCCCGAATTACTTATTTGATTTTTTTGCAAATCTGCATGGGATGGATGCCGCCCGCGCCGCCGCCCGAAAGGCGGATTTATTTTCGCGCTTTGGCATAGACGAATTTGCCGAGGTAAAGGTGGCGAATTTGTCGCAGGGGATGAAGCAAAAGGCCAGCCTGGCCATTTCCATAGTCCATGACCCGAAAATCATTATTTTTGACGAGCCCACAAATGGGCTGGATGTTATCACGGCAAAGGTTGTTACCGATTTTTTGATTGACCTGAAAAAACAGGGCAAATCCGTTATTTTGTCCACACATATTTTCGACCTGCTGGAGAATTTATGCGACCGCATTGGCATTATTATCAATGGCAAAATGGTTGTTTGTGATACGACCGCGGCCATTATCGGCGAATCTACGCTGGATGCGGTTTTCTTTGATATTTATGCCCGCACCACAAAGGAGGTTGTGTAAATGAAAAACAATGTGATGACCGTAATGAAAAAAGAGTTGGCGCGGATGTTTGGCGATAGGCGGCTGGTGGTTTCGTCCATTATTATGCCGGGGATTTTGCTTTTTGTGCTATATTCGTTTATGGGCAATTTTATGCTGGATATGTTTACTGTGGATGACGATTATGTTTACGAAATCCATGTGGTGAATATGCCGGCATCTATTGGGGAAATTACCGCCCATCCGGATTTGAATCTGAACATAATCCATGTTAGCCCCGCGGATATCGAGCGGATAAAAGACGATATTTCCAATCAGCGCACAGATTTGCTAATAGTTTTCCCGCCGAATTTTGACCGGGATGTTATGCTTTTTGACCCCCTAACGGCCACTGCTCCCGCCCCGAATATCGAGATTTGGAGCAATACGGCCAGAACAGAATCCGCCGAGGCGCGAATGATTTTGACCAGCATTTTGGAAAATTATCATTTCGCGCTGACCCACCGCTTTAGCATAAACGCCCCCACGGCCGCTGCGCCATATGGCATTTTCGATTTGGTGACGGACGCGGATTTATTCGCGATGGTAATAGGGATGCTGGTGCCGATGATGTTTTTGGTATTTATTTACAGCGGCTGCCAGGCAATCGCCCCGGAATCAATCGCGGGCGAAAAAGAGCGCGGCACGCTGGGCTCTATGCTAGTCACCCCCACCCGCCGCCGCGATATGGCGCTGGGCAAAATCCTAAGCATTGCCATCTTTGGCCTACTCAGCGCGCTAGGCTCTATGATAGGGATGCTATTTTCCCTGCCAAATCTAATGTACGGAGTAGAGGGAAATGTTTTCCAATTTTATGATGTAATCGATTTTGTTATGCTAATCGCAATTGCGGCCAGCACCACTTTGGTTTTCGTTGGCATCCTCTCGATAATGTCGGCCATAGCAAAATCGGTAAAAGAGGCCAACTCATACGCCGCGCCCATCATGATTCTCTGCTTTGTGGCCGGCCTAGCGAGCATGTTTTTAGGCGGCAGCCCCGAGGCCATGCATTTCTACCTAATCCCCATCCTAAACAGCTCCCTATCAATCGCCGCAGTCTTCGCCTTCGAAGCCAACGGCATAAACGTACTAGTAACAGTCCTATCAAACCTAGCCTTCACCCTAATAACCACCATAGCCCTAGCCCGAGTTTTCTCCAGCGAGAAAATCGTTTTTGACAAATAAAGCGAGGTGATTTTATGGCTGAAACTAAGTCAAAAGAAACCACGGCCAAAAGCCAGCCGCCCGCCGCGCCCACAATAGAGGAGCGGCTGGCGGCGGCAATCGCCAAACGAAACATCCCAAGAGTAAAACTAGAAGCAGACGAAAACGGCTACGCAATTGTTGACAAAGACAAACACCCTGAAATTTACGACTGGGCGGTGAATGGTTGATGAATCCATATAACCTTCATATCGCCTATGTATCATGGGGCGGCAATGGAAAACGCCGCCCCGTTTTGGTATTATCTGCCAACGAAAACGAGGTGGCGGTTTTTCAAATCACATCTCAATACGGCAGCAAAAGCGACGCCATCCAGGCTCAATATGTCGCCATTGATGATTGGGCGCAGGCGGGGCTAGCAAGGCAATCATACATAGATATCGGCAGAATCATCGATTTGCCAATCGAGGTTGTTCAGCCAGCCCCCATTGGCAAACTATCGGTAAAGGATTTGAATAAACTACTTAATCTAGTGATAAGTTATAAGTGATAAGTGATATGAAAGGCGGGGTTTTGTGGGGAAAAAGAAATATCGAGTTGCTCGCGGAATTGGTATTGGGTGGGTTGTGTTTTTTGGCGTGATTTTTTTGGATGTGTTTTTTCGGCCGGCTGAGGATGCGGGGTTTGGCGGGGTTTTGATGGAGGCTGTGGTGGTGCTGGTTTTTGCCCTGCCGGGGGTTTGGGCGATTTTTTGGGCGCGTCGCAAAATGAAAGCTGCGGCCAGCCCCCCCGTGGCTATGCCCACGATTTCTTTGGGTGACGATTTCGCCCAAAGCCTGATAAATCAAGGGCGGGGCTATATCGACAAACTAATCGAGCTAAATGGCCATATCGCCAATGAAAAAATCAATGGGCAAATCATGCATTTGATTACCGTCAGCCGCCAGATCTTCGATTTTTTAACAAAACACCCTGCCCACGCCCGAAAATTAGGTACATTCATGGATTACTATTTCCCCACCACCCTAAAGTTTTTGGAAAACTATGCATATTTTGACAACAAAAACATAAAGGGCGAAAATCTACAAACCGCCCTAGCCAAAATCACAGAATCGCTAAACGGCATAGAAAGCGCCTTCGAGCACCAGCTAGAGAGCCTCTACAGCGACACAGTGCTAGATTTAAAAACCGACATCGCAGTCCTACAAAACACCATGGAACGAGAGTCCATAAACCGCGACAAAAATTAATCCAAAACACCCACGACCACGTAGGGGCGGCCATTGGCCGCCCGATGTCCACGCGCGCGGTATTAAAAAAACCGACCCCGGCATAAACCGGGGTCGGTGCAATTTTTAATTAAATTTACGCTTTCGGGCTGCTTCTGATTTTTTCTTGCGACGCACACTTGGCTTGTCATAATGCTCTCTTTTGCGAACCTCGCCCATGATTCCTGCTTTTTGACAAGTCCTTTTAAAGCGACGGAGCGCGCTATCTAGGGTTTCGTTTTCTTTTACCTTTATTTCCGACATAGTATTCCCCTCCCTCCGCTGCTAAAACGATACATAAAATACTCCCATAAACCATTATACATCATATCCGCCATTTCGTCAATAGCGAAATTATGTGATTTTTTTGATAAATTAGCACTAAGAGGGATTTTGTTGATTGGCAAAATATTGGCTAACAATATCTAAAATTTGCCTGGCATATGTAAGCCCTAGCTCTAAATCAGCCATTTAGCACCCTGCCTTCATTTTTGATTTTGTATTGCAATCGTGATTTGGATTTTGCCGATTCTTCAAATTCGTCAAAGGTAAATGCGATTAGGTCAAAAGGCATGGGGAAATCATCTCGAACGGTGCAGGCCATATCTACCCTTAAATCGCTTCTGTTTTGCGTTATTTGCGGAACGAGAACACAGATATCGAAATCGCTGTCTTTATTATAATCGCCCCGGGCATATGAACCAAACAAAATAACCTGGGCTTGGGGATATTTTGATATTATCGAGTTTGCGAGTTCGTTTAGCAATTCTTCTAAATTTGCGGCATGCATCATTATGTTTGCGCCTCCTTTGGTTCGTTTGGAGTGTCTTTGCGGATGGAATTGGCTATTAGCATGCATAGCACCGCTAGGCAGCCGGCGAAGATGAAGACGAAATGCGGGCCGAATTGGCGCCAGAGGAAGCCGCAGAGGATGGCGGAGCAGATGGTTAGGATGTGGTCTAGGGCCATGCCGGTGGCTAGGGTGGGGGTGACATCCTCGGGGGATTTGGCGATGGAGCGCATATAGATGGTGCGGGTCATGCCGAAATGCATGGTGGTGCGGTCGGCGATATTTATGGCGACGGCGATAGCCAAAACCGCGCCAGCACCCACAAAACGACCGCTATGCAGCCCGGCGGAAATAATGCCATATGCCAAATAGATTGCCATAAAAATGCCAGCCTCTATCATCATGATTTTTGCTGGGCCATGGCGGTCTATCCAGCGGCCAACCGCGGGGATGAAAAATATGCCAATGCCCGCGCCGCCTATTATCAAAAGCGCGATAAAATCCGCGCCAAAGGCCAAAAGCTCGATTAAAACCCATGGGCCATAAACATACATCACCTGTTTGCGCGCGCCGAAAATCATGGCCAGCGCGTAATATTTGCGATAATGCCAATTTAGCACAAACCGCGATTTTTCGGCGTTTGTTTTGGGCATTAGCGGAAATATTTTAAAAAGCAAAATCAAAACAACCGCAAAAAGACAGGCGGCAATAACAAAATTCCAGATAATGGGAGAGGCAAAATCAAAAAACCCAACGCGAAAACCCACAAATACCAAAATGGCCGCCATCATGGAAAAGGCGGTGCGCATGCCATTTAGCCGCCCCATCATAGTGCCCACGCCGCCCTCTTTTGCCAAAGACATGCCCATCGAATCGCAAAGGGGCATAAACATATGCATACCTAGTGAATTTATAAACAAAAATATGAGCATAACATTAAAAGTCGGGGAAAAAAGCCCCAGCCACAAAATGCCGATAATGCTGAGAATTTGGGCGGCAATAGCCAGCCGCACATCCCCCAAAAATGCCAGGGAAGACACAATAAACATCACCAAAACCCCGGGCAGCTCTCGCGGCAGCTCGATTAGCCCCCGCGCAAAAGCATCCGCATTATGCGCCTCGCGAAAATAATTCGACAAAACCGAATCCGACAAGCCCAGCCCCAGCCCCGTCAACGCCACAATCGCCGTAAACAAAACCACAGCCTGCTGCTTATCCCGCCCAACCTGCTTTTCCACCATATCCCCCCTAAATTTTACACAAAACATAGTATATCACATTTGAAACATTTTTTCAATAATTTTGTTGAAATACCAAGAAAAATATGGTATGATTATAATAGGGCAATCACAAGCAGGCGGTTGGCGTCCTCCCGAAAGGGGGTGATTCCATGACTTATGAAACCATAATCGTAATTTTTGCGGCAATGACCTTTGTCATTGCGCTGGTTATGCTAATGATTTCGCTAATAAGCTTATTTCTGAAAAAGAAATAACCGCCCTCTCGCCAAGGCAGCGGTTATTTTCTACGCTATACTAATTTGACGCCAACCGCTCTGCGATTGCCCTTTTTTATATTCTACCACACAATCGGCAATTATGCAAGCAAAATTTTTGCTAATGCGGCGGGGCGATTATGGCGGGTTGGATTTGCTTGCCGGATAGGGCGGCTAGCAGGGTTGGTTGGATTTGGGATAGGTCGGCGGCCATGCTGGTGGGCTTGGCGGCTGGGTCGTCTTGGCCAAAGGGCACAAAATAGATGTTTTTTGTGTTGTAGAGCCGCATTATGTTTACGCCGTTTTGGCTCAGGGCGTCGTTTGTGAAAATTGCTAGGACTAGCGGGCGGCCGTTGCGCAGAGCCGCTTTTGCGGCCGTTAGCAGGCCGTTGTCCCAGATGCCCGCCGCTATTTTTGCTATGGTATTGCCCGTGGCGGGGGCTATTATCATGATATCCATGGGGTTTTTCGGCCCCATGGGCTCTGCAGCCTTCGTTGTGCTAATAATATCGCGGCCGCATATTTTGGAAATCTCTGCCAAAAACTCATCCCGATTGTGAAAGCGGGAACTATTCGCAAAAACATCCGGCGAAACTACCGGATAAATATCCGCCCCCGTGGCCGCCAATAGGCGCAAAGGCTCTAAAATATCCTGCACAGTGCAAAATGACGCCGTTATGCCAAAGGCTATTTTTTTTCCCGATAAACTCATTTTGTCCTCCCCCTTAAAACATTGTCTATATATTCACCCAAAATCTCCCCGGCGGTTTTGATTGCATATTTGCCCGGAATCCCGGGAAGCCGGGCATTTTTTGGGTTTAGATTTTTGATAAAATTTTCATCAAAACCATATGGCGCGCTGGCGATATCGATAATCAGCGGGTTTTCGCCCAGCATATCATCCGGCAAAATTTGGCCGGGGACGGTATTGATAATGGCATCAAACCCAGAAATATCCAGCCCTTCCAAATATAGGGGATGAACCCCCGCCGCCTTTGCCTGCGCCTCGCGCTCTCGATTTCGCACCAGCGCGAAAACCCGCGCCCCAAGAGCCGCCAGCCGCCGCGCCAAATCGCTCCCGCATATGCCAAAACCCAGCACCAGCACCCGCGCCCCCGCCACAGTCTGCGGCATATTGGCAATCATATAGGAAATCACGCCCTCGCTGGTAGGCACAGCATTCGCCGTCGCCACGCCGGTATCATTTATCATGGCAAAATATGGCAAACCCGTCAGCGCGCACATCCGCGCCAAATAATCATTTGGCAAACCGGAAAAAATCCGGCAATCCTTTTTTAGCCCGCGAAAAATCTCTTCATTATATACATTTTTATCCACCTCTTTTGCAAATGGAAAAATAATAAAATCCGCCGCCGCCATATTTTCGTCAAAAATATAACCATGCCGCGCCAGATATTTTTCGGTATAGTCATATCGCGCATTGTCTTTGATAATCCGCCCCTGCATCCGCCCCACCCCTTTGTTTTCAGGATATGCAGGCGGGGCTGTCTGTGTCAATTACTGGCAATTTGGAATATGATGGTCTAAATGGAATTTATTGGAGATGGTAATTTATGACAAAATATCTATTCGCCGGGGCGGGTAGCCCGATTGGCTTTATCGATTTTTTTGATGATATTTTAACAGTCAAGGAGGCAAAGCGGCGGATTTTTCTAAAGGGCAGCTCGGGCAGCGGCAAAAGCACCTTGCTAAAAAAAATCAACACCGCTCTATCAGCGGCGGGGCATGGGGTTGAGGCATTTCAATGCAGCAATGATATAAATAGCTGGGATGGCGTTTGCATTCCAGATATTGGCATTTCCGTGGTGGATGCCACCGCCCCTCATTCCCGCGACCCCCAGCTGCCCGGCGGCACGGATAAAATCTTCGATTTGGCGAAATATATAGATTCCGCAAAAATTGATGACAATAAGGAAGAGCTTTTAAAATTATTTGCTCATAAAAAAGTTTTAACAAACAAAGCACAGGCTTTATTTGCGGCATTGGGCGCGATTTATGATTTGCCCGATTTGGGCCTCGCCCCCGCCCATCCATTGGCGCGGCGCGGCTTTTTGAGCGCGATTACCCCGGATGGGCTTATTAGCAATGCGGATGAGTTTTTCGCGGGCTGTGATGTGGTCGGCATAGAATCCCCCGGCGAGGCGGGCATTGGCGAATTTTTGGCGCATAAACAGGCCGCCGCCCATGCCGCAGGCCTGGCTACCCGCGCCTTTTACAATCCCCTCGCCCCCAGCCATATCCAGCATTTGCTAATCCCCGCCGAAAACAAAGCCTATGCCACCATTTCCGGCTATCTGCCATATACGGCGCAGGTAAAAGAAAAAATCCACCTGCCGGAAATCCCGACTATTGGGCGGATTTTTGAAAAAGATGATGAGCTTTTTAATGCAATATTAGAAAATACTATAGAAACCATGCTGGATTCCAGAAAACTGCATATGCGAATAGAGGAAATCTATGTTGATGCGGTCAATTTCAGAAATCTGGATGCTTTGACAGAATCTGTCATAGCCGAAATTATTTCATCCTCGGAATAGGGAATGCCGCCAACTAGAAATATATGATAATCATCCCAATTTATCCGATTAAATAGCTCCTGCGCGCCTGAGCCTTTTGGCATACAAATCAGGCGCGTAGGCAGTTTTCGCGGCTTCACTCGGTCTATTGCCAATTGTTTAAAAAATCGCAAGGGCAAATCCTGCCTGATTATTCGTGAAATAAAAATCAAATAAATTCCTATCATTAAAATGCTGAAATTTGGCGGATAATAATATAGCTGGAGCATCCCCACCAAAATCAAAAATGCCGCCATCATCCAATTGAATCGATTAACCACCCGCACAGCCCGCATTATCCCCATGCATTTGCTCATTATCCCCAAAACAATCCGCCCGCCATCCAGCGGATAAATCGGCAGCATATTAAAAATCGCCATAACCATATTAGTATAATAAATATATGGATTACTAATAAAGACAATAGCAATTCCAATATTCGCCAAAGGCCCGGCGGCATAAATCACAATTTTGCGGCAAATACTAATAGCATCGAGTCCCTCGATATCCGCCAAAAAGCCGATAGGCAAAGGAAGTACGCGCCGAATTTTCAGCCCAAAAAGCCGCGCGGCCAAAACATGCGCCCCCTCATGCACCAGCCCGGATAAAAACACCACAAATATAGCAAACATCAATCATCCCCCAAAATCCGGCGCAATAAATCCTCATCTATGCGGTCTATTTCCGGCGGCGCATCAGAGCCCCCCTGGGCATATTCGTAAATCTCATCCCCGCCAAAAAACCCGCTCACCCAATTTGTGATGCCCTGCAAGCCCTCCGGCGCATCCGCAATAATGCTATGGCTAATATTTTCCGAAACCCAGCCGCTCAAATTATCAGCAAAACGAATATTTACCAAATTGATTAGCAAAAAAAATGCCAAAATGCCGCCGCAAATAGTCCCCTGCAAAATCAGCCGCTCCAAAGCCCCGCGCGCCCGCGCCTCATCCGGCTTTGCCCGCCTGCGATAGCTCGCCCCCCCATTATTTGCCCGGGAATATTTTTGCCGCGCCGCACTGCGCACAAACCCGCTCCCCGCCTCATGTTTCACCATATCAAAATCCATAAAAAATCCCCCCAATATAAAAGCTAGTACAAAATATTCTATTCCAATATTTGTAAATACATGCCTTTATGAAAATTTCCATAAAAAAATATAACTTTTCTATTGCAAATTTCCAAAAAGTATGATAAGATGGAAAAAGATATTCTAAGCGCAAAAGATTCTTTTTTGTCGGAATGTCTGTTTTGGCAAAAAAATGGGGCAGCAGGAGGGGCATTGCCTCTCTCGGGCTGCAAATCGCGGCAAACGCCGCGGCGGCAACCCATCGCCGCTCCGCTTAAATGTTCAATTTAGCGGTAAAATTTTCACACACCCTTTGCAAAAGGCCGCGCGGCAAAACCCATTTGCCCGCCAGCCCTCCCTTTTGCAATAGTAAACCAAGAAAGGAGGAGGGCAAGCTCGCATTTCGCATTATTTATGAAAGAATAGAGCTTGTACATATTGGGCTTACTATCAAAGGAGGGCTGAATTTAAAATCAGAAAGGAATCTACCAATATGCAAAAAATAACAAAGCGAGTCATTGCTTTCGTTACTATGCTTACTTTGGTATTCGGCTCTTTCATCCTAGCACCAAGCATCGAGCTTTATGCAGATGAAATAGCCCCTCTAACGGCTAGCACTACTGGCGACGTTACTTTTCCGATCACCGTAACAGTAACAGTAGTCACCGACATCCAGCTAATGGGCCCATCTCATCCGGATTACATTCCGGGCGAGTCCGTTCAACATGCTGAATACGGAATCCACGGCGACCCCATCAACGGCTTTTTTGCGTTTATGACCGCCAGCGATTCAGTAGATGTCACTATCCTAGGAGAACCCGAACCATTCGACTATGCCGATATCACTTTGACAACAGCCCACGATTATCCGGCTGGAAATCAAAGACTAATGGTAGAGCCATATGAAGATGATATTGACGGGCATTACCAAGTATTCCATGTACGTAGCAATTACAGCGACGCTAGCCAAATACGCTGGCCACCGGAATGGATTATTGATGAAACTTTAATCGAAAATGCTGGTTTATCAAGCGAGCCTTGCCTAGTATATGATATGAATATCATAGAAGGCCTAACGGCAAACCGCGAATTTACCCTCACGCATTATCGCGCGAGCGACAAAACCGTCACCATCACCTATACCCTAGCGGGACAAATCATCCCGGTAGCTGGTGCAAATGGCTCTTTGGTTATCACAGGGGATAGCATTGATTCCATTACCATCCCCCCTGCTCTAACCGAGCCTATCTGGGTAATAGCTGGCGGCGATTATGTCGTAAACGCAATCCCGGCTGGCGGATTTAGGATACCATTAGCGTTTGATGTTGCTGGATGGGATCAGGTTGGCAATGTATTCACCATGACAAATATCACCAGCGCGATTCATAATATCAATGTCCAATTTGAAACCGCGCCCGATATCCAAAGCATAGCCATAATAGGCCTAGAGCAACCCACCATGGGCGTAGACAGACCGGATCACACCGATCCTGATTTGACTACGGATTTGCCCGCAGAGGTAAACATAACCAGCCTAACATGGCATCGCATCGAAGCGGCCGCCAATATCGGCGACACCTTTGGCTATGGATATGTATATGCTGCTACAATCGTGATGAACAGAACAACTCTGCGCTTCTTCAACGAAGACATCACAGCGGCCGACATCGCCATCCCTGCCGATATCAATGGCACAGTAGTCAGCGCGGATGTGACCAACATCACAGCCCCCGGCGGCGCAACCCTAACCGTAGTAATCCACTTCCCAATGATAGGCGGAGCTGGCGGCGGTAATGGCGCATGCCCACCGGACACTTGCTGCTGCCCAGCCGGAAATCCGGCCTCAAATTGCCAATGTAACATAAACCTTGGCTATCCTACTCCTGATTGGGACATAGAAATAAGCGATGATTATTTATTTGGCCCTGGTGTGAGTAGAGGTCGACGCATTACTGTTCAAGGGCCAACGTCTGGCGTTCTCACCCTGCAGTTTCTTTTGCCTGGCGCAGTAAACTTCGTGTTGCTGTTTGACTATATTCCGGGTGTACCAATAGAAGTATGGTTTCATAATAACGTAACACAAATAAATGCATGGATTGGACCAATCCCTCCACAAGAAATTGTTGGCGCAGCAAGCGGAGCTGGTGGAGGTCAAATGATTGATGGCAATTGGGTTGCTAACCCTGTCAACTTCTTGGCTCGCTCCGGTGGTGCTGCTCTGGTGCCTGCTGGTCGTGTACCAGTTTTCCCATGATTTTAATTTATTTGTGCTACAATATGCAGGACTGTTGATTGGCATATTTTAAAATCGTAATTGATGAGGATTGCAATACATGCCGTATCAATCCTTCACAAACCTAAACTGCTTATAGGGTTCAATATTATAAGCAGAAACAATAGGAATAGGAGTGTTTAGATGACAAAAAGTTTTAAGCGGTCACGTCTGAAGCGTCTGTTGGTAGCATTTATGCTAATAACAACACTTGTTGTCGGCATGTATGCAGAAACAGTAAGAGCTGCTGTTGTTGACTTGCCGGGCGGATGGACATACAATACAACTAATAGCATCATGACGTTTACTGATGGCATATATACCCTCACTTTTGTTTATGGGAGTAATGATTTGAATGCGAGTAGCACCCATACTGCACCGCCTTCCAACCTTTATCAAGTTTACTTCCCGGGCATCGGTGAAGCCGGGATGATAGGGGGGGCTGCTCCGGCACTTACTCCATTGACTGTTGGCGTTGTGCTTAGGGTAGACTGCGGTCAAAGGGGGCAGGGCGTTATATCTGTTACGATTCCTGCGCGTCCTACACCTGCCGATTTGAGAATTACTCGGACTCCTGCACCTTGGGGCGCGGGCGTTGGCGATGCTACTGCTGACCCACTTGTTGTAACTGTGCATAATGATGGGGATTCACCATCTGGTGCATTGGCGTGGAGAATAGTTGGCCCTGATGCGGCTAATTTCGCTCCGCAAAACGGAACTTTGGCGAGCATTGCTGGAGGCGGAAATATTGCATCTGCATTCTCTATCTCCGCAAACCATCTTCCTGTAGCACCAGCCGCGAACTTTGATTTCACAATCATTGTTTACAATCCGGCAACCGTTGGTGCGGATGGCGTTACGCCACTACCCAGCATTACCCCGATTACCACTTCTTACAATGTTAGATTCTCTGTAGCTCCGCCGGACAGAGCGCCATTGCAGAATTTGGTAAATCAGGCAAATGCGCTAATTGCGCAAGTGCCGCCGCAATTCTTTGATGCGGTATTGCCATATATTGATGCTGCAATAGCAGAGATTGCTAATGCAGGAGCTAGCAATGCGACCCTTACCGTGGCCGCTATAGACCTTGTTGAGGCATTGATCAATGCATTGGCGGGTTATGCGGATTATTATCTGCTAGATCCTGAGATACAAGCCGATTATTATGATGACCCGCGCTTTATCGCACTAGAAGAAGCCAGAGATGGTGCCCTTGCTGCTTTGGGTGGTGCATTGGGAGATATGATTGATGCATTCTTGGATCTGCGCGATGCATTGAATACATGGCTTGCTGTTACTGATGATGACGACTGGGGATGGTGGCTAGGCCAGCACACCCCTGCGCAACCTCATCAGCCTACTACCCCACCGCCGGATGAAGAAGAGCCGGAAGTACCAGAGGTTACCACCGCTCCACCTGCTGATGTGATTTATGTTTCCCCCGCTAGTGAGGTATTCCCCGATATAGCGGATGGGGCATGGTATCATGAGGCTATTAGCCATGTTGTAGGATTTGGGCTATTCCATGGTGACCCAGAGGGCAATTTCGATCCGCAGGGCATAATTACCCGCGCTCAATTTGCGGCGGTTATTGCTCGGATGGTTGGTGCTGATGTGAGCGCGTATGGCGCGGCCGGCAGCTTTACCGATACCGCTGGCCATGCATGGGCGTTTGATTATATCGAATGGGCAGCCGCTCATGGTGTAGTCACTGGTTTTGATGATGGTACATTCAGACCAGATGCTCATATTACCCGCGAGGCAATGGCAGTAATGCTGGCGCGCGCTATCGAAGGATTTGATATCGATGTTCCTTCAGGCGATGCTCTAAGCTTTGCAGACCAAGCCGAGATTTCTCCATGGGCAGTAGCTGGCGTAGGCATGCTGACTCAGGCTGGCATTATCCAAGGCCGCCCTGATGGCACATTTGACCCAACCGCCACCGCTACCCGCGCCGAAGCAGCGACTGTATTCTCTCGTCTGCTAGGCCACAATTATGTATTTGTTATTCAATAAATAAACACAAAAAACCGGCCGCTAACTGCGGTCGGTTTTTTGTTGGCAAAATATAGATTGTCGCCAATTTGTAATGGGCGGCCAATGGCCGCCCCTACACGGGTTTCGTGTATTTCGTGTGGCGTGGGAAAATTTTCTTGACAATGGGTGGGGGGTATGGTATAATTTAAGCAATCGTGGGAAGGGGGGATGGTTGTGAGGATTGGCGGGGGCATGCGGTATGGTACGCGCTCGAATTTGTTTTTTTTGGGGCTGGCTTTGCCTAGCTTGGTGGGGTTGCTGGTGTTTTTTGTGATTCCTTTTGGGTATTCGCTTTTTTTGTCTATGATTGATAATCCGGTTGGAAGGAATTTTGTTGGATTTCAAAATTTTAGAATTACGCTGAATAATACTGCCTTTAGGCTGGCTGCGCAAAATACGTTGCTTTTTATTGCGATTTGTGTGCCGGTGAATATGGTTTTTCCCCTTGTGGTTTCTATGGCTCTGAATAAAGTGCCGCGAAAGGAGCTATTTGGGCTGTTTTTTTTATTACCGCTGGTTGTGCCTAGTGGATCGATTGTGCATTTTTGGCGGTCGATGTTTGGGATAAATGGGTTTGTGAATGGATTGTTTTTTCAGGAGTATCCGGTGAATTGGCTTTCTACGGATTGGGCGTTTTATATAATTTTGGTGATTTTTATGTGGAAAAATGCCGGGTTTAATATTGTGCTTTATCAGGCCGGGCTTTCGCAGATACCGCGGGATTATTATGAGGTGGCCGCGCTCGAGGGGGCGGGGCGTTTTCGGCAGTTTCGCTCGGTGACGCTGGTTTATTTGCTGCCAACCATATTTTTGGTGTTTTTGATGTCCCTTTTGGCCACGTTTCGGTCGTTTCGCGAGATTTATCTGCTGGCGGGGGCGCATCCTCACCGCAGCATCTATATGCTCCAGCATTTTATGAATAATCAGTTTGCCGCGCTGGATTATCAGCGGATGAGCACCGCCGCTTTTGTGATTGCCGCCTGCATTGCGGCCATGGCGGTTACGTTGCTCTATATGCAAAGGCGGGTGACTAGCCATGACTAGCGCGGGGTCGCGGATTGTGAAAAAAAGCCTTTTGGCACTGGTTGTTGGGGTGGTTGCGCTGATGTTTTTCGCGCCGCTTTTGGTAATTTTTACCAATTCCTTTATGAGTACATTCGAGATTGTGAATAGATACACACACCATATCCGCCCCGGAAATATGCTATATGCGGGCGAGAGCATCCATTTTGTGCGGGTGGGGCTGATTCCAGATTTTGCCAGCCTGCGCCAATATATTTCCCTGTTTTTGGGGCATCCCATCTATTTGCGCAATTTTTGGAATTCTGTCGCGCTGGCTTTTCCGATTGTGGCCGGCCAGATTTTGATTTCCGCCCCCGCCGCCTATGCCTTTGAAATGAGCCGCTGGCGCGGGAAAGAGGGCGTTTATTTCGTTTATATTGTGGTGATGCTTTTGCCGCTGCAGGTGACGCTGGTGCCGAATTTTATTATGGCGGACTGGATGAATCTGATGGGCAGCCGCTGGGCGGTGATTTTGCCGGGGATTTTTAATCCCTTTGGGGTCTTTATTTTGCGGCAGTTTTTGCGGAATTTTCCAAAGGATTATGCCGAGGCGGCGCAAATCGACGGCGCAGGGCATTTGACCACATTTATCCGCGTAATCGCGCCCATGTTTAAACCGGCGATTGCCGCGCTTTTTATGCTGGCGTTTGTTGAAAACTGGAATCTGGTCGAGGCCCCGCGGATATTTTTGGAATCCGCCGCCGAGCCGCTCTCGGTCTATCTCGCGCAGATGGCCGGGGCGCATTTGGATATGATTTTCGCCGCATCATTTTTCTACCTGCTGCCATGCGTGATAATTTTGCTATACGGCCAAGAATTTATGATAGAGGGAATCCAGCTATCGGGCGTGAAAGGATGAGCCGAGGGAGGGTTTTTGTGAAAAAGTTTGCAATTTTAATTGGGATTTTGTGGGCTGGGCTTTTGGCGGCATGCGGCGGGGATGGCGCTGTTGCGCCGGTGGCCGTTGTGCCGACCGAGCCGCCTGCGCCTGTGTATGTGGCGAATATGGTGGATGAGCGGCTGGAGCTGGTTTTGCTGGTGCAGCGGCTGGCGGGGGTTGAGCATTTGGACGAGCGGGCGACCGGGTATCAGCTGCGCCTGCACCGCTATTTTGACGATTTTGCCGACCATCCCGCGGTGGCTTTTGCGGCCATGCTGGAGGCGGATTATGCTATTGGCATGCCCCAGGGCGCGGCTTTTGCGGCGAATTTGGCGAGAAGCGGGGATGGTTTTGACCTGCTAGACGAAGTATTTGGCTGGGACGCGGAAAACGCCCGCCATTTCGCGGATTTGCTGGGCGATTTTTATACGGCCAGCAATTTTGGTGAATTTTTTGACAATAACATGGAATATTTTTTGCAACGCTCCCTGCGGTTTTATGAGGTGATTTCCGGCGGGCTAAATATGGAATGGATGGCGGCGCGGGGCGCAAATCCCGAAAACATGCGGCTTGTTATCAGCCCCTCCATACGCTGGATGCAGGCGGAGGCGCATGTCGAAATCGGCGGCGAAATCATCTTTTATTCCTTTGCCGCCTCCATCATGCACGGCTGGAATCCGCCCCCCGGCCATGCGGCAAATGTGCGCGGCATGATTGCCAGTGCGTTTCTCTATCCGGTCTATGCGCCGCTGGCTTTGCAGATGCTTGACACAAACCCGGATTTTCGCCGAATGGTAGAAAATTCAGTAAACCAAGAAATCTGGCCAGGCTCGACCCTCGAGCAATGGGCAACGGAATACCTGCGCCAATCATTTGGCATTTTATACCAATCCGAAAACGACAACGACAACCCCGAAATCCTAATCGCCAGCATAATCCATATTTTTCCATACCTCTCCGAAATTTTTCAAATCATAAAGGAGTGATATTATGAACCGCGACAAAGGCTGGGTTATACGATTAAGCATGATTTTTGCCGGGGTGCTTTTGTTTTTGACATTTTTTTCAAATACGCTGTATTCGCTTAATCTGCCGGGGGTGGTGGTTGGCAGGCCGGGGGGCAATATTGTGGAGACCACTTTTCGCGCCTCGGGGGCGGTGGATTTTGCCCTCCATGAAAACCTGCTGGCGCAAACCGGCGGGATTATCGAATTTCATGTGGCCGCGGGCTATGCCGTTTCCTATGCCGACCCGCTTTTTACCATTCGTATGGACGGCTGGGATTTGCTGAATCAGTTAAACGCCGAGCAGGCGCGGCTTTATGCCCTTTTGGCGCATAAAGAAAGGCTGGAGGAAGAAAGGGAATATTTGGAATATACGGAGTATCCGGAATATCTGGAAGACGAGGAAGACCCGGAAGACGAGGAATACCCGGAATATCCGGAAATTGAGCCTTTGGAGTTTGAGCTTAATTTGATTATCGCGGATATCGAGGCCGCCGAAAATCGGATTTATGAAATCCGCCAAATTATGGCCGCCGGGGGCGAAATCACCACCTATGCCCAGTTTGCCGGGGTTATTCGCGCTATCGCGCCGGAGCTTTTTGATGGGGCGGTGGTCGCGGCGAATCGTTATATTTTGCGCAAAGCCAATACCGAGGGCGGTCGGCTGATTGTCACCGCCGAATTTCCAGAGCGAGCCGGGCGGCTGCGCGAGGGGCATCCTGTGCGAATCGACATTCCTTTTGTGGATGAACGCGGGCTGACCGGGCATGTGCGGCGGGTTTATATGGTGGGCAATCGGGTTCGCTCCGAAATCGCGATTATTTCCACAGCACCCATTCAGGGCGGCGAGCGAGCCGATATTATTTTGGAAACTTTTTCGGCCTTTAGCGGCCAGCATCAAACGCTGCCAAATTCTGCCATTCGCACAGACCAAAACGGCGATTATATCGCGATGATTTTGCGCGAGCCAAATCCGCTTTTTGGCTATGGCTATTTCACGCGCCAAATCCGCATCACCACCGCCGAGCGGGGCGACCGCTATACCGCATTTACCGCCGGCGAGGATATCTCGGGGCCTGTGGTGCTTTCGAGCGACCGCCATTTCGTCATGGGCAATCGGGTGAGGGTGGTGGGCGACCGTTGATACGATTAACCGCCGTCCGCATATTGCTTTATGCAATCGCCGCCGCCGCTATTATTTCGATTTTCGTTTTTCGCGACCGCGCCACGCGCTATTTTGCCAGCGGGGTGCTAATCGCCATGCCCATCCAGCACCAGGATGCGTTTTTGTTTAATCCGCTGGCGGTCGATGCTATCCGCGCCGATTTTCCGGGGCAAATCGAAACGGTGCGAATCAGCCGCGCCATGCTTTTTAGCGAAACCGCCTCCGCTCCAGCCCAGTTGCTAACCACGGGCGAGGGCTTTTTCCCCATGTCGTTTATACCGATAAATAGCGGCCATACATGGCAAAACCACGAGGCCGCGATAATTTTGGATGAGCATCTGGCCTTTGCGCTATTTGGCAGCATAGATGTGGCGGGGCATTATATCCGCATTGGCGAGGCGTATTTCGCGATTAGCGCGGTGGCGCAAATCGGGCAAAACCCGGGCTATGCCTGGATTCCTCGGGGCGCGATAAATCAGCCCGCAGGCATTTTAATGTATAAACCCTATCATTACAACCCCCTGCGCTCGCGCCTGGAAATAAATTCCATCCTACAAAACCTAGGCCGCCACCCCGCCGACTTTTTCATCACAGACATAAACAATTTCATCACAAGCATAGACCTGCGCGCCCGCCTAACACTAACCCTAGCAATCGCCTATTTCATCACACTAATGCTAATCCTAGCCACCCGCCTCTACCGCGAGCAGCACCTAAAAAGCCGCATAATCGCGGGCGCAATCGCCCTGGCCAGCATAGCAGTATTCCTCGCCCTTTTGCCAAACATGCAAATCGACCTCTGGCGCCCAGCCTTTGGCACAGACGGCTGGCGCGCCTATGCCCAAACAATCTTCAACACAAACCAACTAGCCCCCCTCCAATACCTCCCCAACAACCTAGCATCCCTGCGCCAATGGAATATTTTGGCAAACGCCGCCACCGCCACCGCCCTCTCCGCCCTCCTAATCGACGCCATCCTGCGATTCATCGACCGCCCACTATAACCTACACCGCCTTAAATACCCCCGATGGGCGGAATGAATAATGAATAGTGAATAGTGAATAATTAAAACCAAACCATTTAGCTGCAGGGTTTTGATTTTAATTATTCACTATTCACTATTCATTATTCATTCCGCCCATCGGGGGCATTTAAGGCAGTGTATATTATAGTGGGCGGCTGGTTTAGTTTCTGGCGGTAAATTGCTCTATGATCTCTGCTTCGCACCGCTTTAATCCGCGAATCACGTCGATAATAAACTGCTGTTCTATAGGATTTAGTGTGTTTGTATTCAACAAATTCATATCAGACAAATCTCCCAAACTATCCCCCAAAAGATAATCCACACCGCAATCCAGCTCGATTGCAATGCGATAAATCGTCGTCAAACTAGCATGCGCATTATTTCCCTCTATCCGCGCCAAAAAATTGGCCGTAATATCCACCAGCCCCGACAATTTCTCAATAGTATACCCCTTTCGCTTTCGCGATTCCCGAATCCGTATCCCCAAAGCCCGCCAATTTATCTCCCTCACCGAAAACCCCTCCCAACATTGTCGCTATAAAAATATTACGACATTGCTAGGAGTAATTAAATTTCAAAACAAGAGTTTTATTCCATAATAAGACATTTTTTAACAATTAAATTGACACCACAATTCCATTGTGCTATAATCCATTAAAAGGTGTCAAACACCAAAAAATGGAGGTGATACATATGGCAATAAAACGAACCGGGGCATTGCTACTAATAATCATCATCATGTGTCTAGGGTTTCTCACATCATGCGGCGGAGGTATGCGCGGCACATGGGTTCACGCGAACATGGTAGGCGATGAACAAGCATCTCGGATTACTTTTAGTGGAAGTCGCTTTACAGTAGTTCACTATACTTATTTCGATAGCCACATCTTTTTGATGTGGAGATATATCGGTAGACAATACCCTCTATGGTTCAATGCAATTGGCGAGCACCAGCTCGGCTCGATTGTGCGAAAAAACGGATCACAATGGCGAAGCGTAACAGCTAGCGGCACTTTTTCAATTAGCGAGGGGATTATAGAGCTAAATTTTACAGATGGGGGCATCTCCGTTTTGTCTTTTACCCAAACAGAAAATACGCTAACTTTTAATCTTGATGGCTGGGGACAAGAAACCGCCCAACGCTTTATCCGCCGGTAGGGCGCGGCTTTCATGGGCTGCACAGAAACTTTAAAACGATTATTGGGAGGTAAAAAATGTTTTGTCAAAATTGCGGCAATAAAATGGAACAAGGAGCAAAATTTTGCCCGGAATGCGGCAATGGCAAAGAGCCAACTGCTTCAACCCCCGCTCAACAAGAAAATATTCAAGAAAAAACCAAAGAAAAGCAAATCAGACTAGCCATCAAAATTGTATCCGGAGTGTTGTGTTTGTTATTTTTCTTTCCAATGCAATCGGTCGCCTGGTTCGCCGGGTCTTTGAATATGTCCGGCTGGGATATAATGATGGGCATACAGTTTGAATGGTGGGAGATTAGAGAAAGCACGATATTCTTTGTTTTGGGGATATCTGCAATTATAGTAATTATGGCAATTCTGGAGAGGTCTTATGAATCAATAGTAATTCTGTCGATTCTTGGGATAATTGTGAAAATCGGCTGGTGGCTACTTATTGCTGGCAATAGCGACACCCTTGATGATTGGTATAGTTTTATTACGGTTTTTTGGTGGCTACATTTGGCGATTTACATAACTTTAATTGTGTTGGGGGCTATGGGTAGCAAAAACGAAGCTCCGATTATAGTTAATGAGGCGAGGCAACTAAAAACCTGCCCGGTCTGCAAAATCGAATACAGCCCCATCTACAAAAAATGCCCTGAATGCAAATGAAGCGGATTTAGCAACGTAGGGGCGGCCATTGGCATGCTACAATACCAAATGCAACACCCACCCAAATAGACTTCCAAGCACCTCTTGTGTTAAAATTAGTTTGTCGAGAACTAAGAGCACGGGAGGATTACATGGAAGCCTATACTC
>Ga0209755_10002556_pt1 | contig 24753 bp, 27 predicted proteins | sample TergutCo191P1_FD_187301 | JGI IMG/M metagenome (GOLD analysis project Ga0209755, IMG submission 187301) | Cornitermes sp. P1 segment gut microbial communities from Petit-Saut dam, French Guiana - Co191P1 (SPAdes) (version 2) | ecosystem: Host-associated > Arthropoda: Insects > Digestive system...
AACAAGCCATTTTATTGGTGCCGGAAATTGCACTCACCCCGCAAATTGTACATGTGTTTACGGAACGCTTTGGGGACCGTGTGGCGGCAACCCATTCGCGTTTGACCGCGGGTGAACGGTTTGTTATTTGGAAAAAAGCATTTGATGGTGATATTGATTTAATCATTGGGCCGCGTTCTGCGGTGTTTTCACCGTTTCAATCGCTTGGGCTTATTGTGGTCGATGAAGAGCACGAGCACACCTATCATAGTGAGATTGTGCCAAAGTATGATACCCGTGAGATTGCCGCCGAACGCGCACGCTTGACGGACAGTGCGGTTATCTTCGGTTCTGCCACGCCGTCATTGGAATCCTATTATAAAACCACCGCCGGTTATCAAGGTGCCGAAACCGCTTATCAATTGTTGGAACTTTCCGAGCGTGTGAACAAAACATTGCCGGAAGTCAATATACTGGACATGCGCCATGAACTGATTAAAGGCAATCCCTCCATGTTTTCGCGCACCTTTATTCATGAACTGACCAATGTGCTCGAAGGCGGCAAACAAGCCATTATTTTTTTAAATCGGCGCGGGCATTCCTCGGTGGTGTCCTGCCGCTGGTGCGGGCATGTGCTGACCTGTGATGCCTGTCGTGTAAATTATACGTATCATAAAGAAAATCATCAGCTTATATGTCATTATTGCGGGGATTCATTGGCCATGCCAAAAACATGCCCCGCATGTCATTCTGAACATTTAAAATTGTTGGGTGTCGGTACGCAAAAAGCAGAAGAAGAACTGCATAAATTTTTCCCTACGGTGAAAAGTTTGCGCATGGACATGGATACTACCAAGGGCAAGACCGGGCATGCGAAGATTTTAGAATCGTTCCGAAAAGGCGAAGCTCAGGTACTTATCGGCACACAGATGGTGACGAAGGGATTAAATTTTCCAAATGTAACCCTTGTCGGGGTGGTCGCCGCGGACATGTCGCTTTTTACCGGTGATTTTCGTGCGGGGGAGTATACCTTCGGCATCCTGACACAGGTTGCCGGGCGTGCCGGGCGGCATGAGTTTCCGGGCAAGGTGTTCATCCAAACGTGGAACCCTGAACATTATGCGCTGACATTTGCGAAGACGGGTGATTATCAATCCTTTTATGAGCATGAAATGGAAATTCGCAGCTTGATGCACTATCCGCCGTATTCACATGTTTTCATGGTGCTTGTAACGGGACCTGTTGAACCGGAGGTGATTCGAACGCTGAATAAGCTGAATGCAATTATGGAGTATGTTAATCAGCGGGACGGACAAAAGCGTTTTGAAGTTATGGGCATCTCTCCGGCATTCATATCCAAACTGAAAAATCAGTACCGATGGAAAATACTCATTAAAGCAACAGAAGAAGATGCGCTCAAAAAATTTGTGTTATACTGTATTAAGAAATTAAAAGAAAACGATCCGTTAAAGGACATTTTAATTACACTGCATCTGGATCCGATGATGATGGATTAAAATAGGGTTGATACAATAAAACCTGCTGTTTATAAAAACTTACAATGGATGCTGTGTACAGATGAAAACAAGCAATTGCAGATTGGTTGAAAGGATGATATGTATGGCAATCAGACAAGTACGGCAAATCGGTGACGATATATTGGCGAAAAAAACACGCATTGTTAAAGAAATCACCCCGAATATTATTGAGCTGTTGGATGACATGCGCGATACCTTGTATGAACGAAACGGCGTTGGCATTGCCGCACCGCAAGTAGGTGTGCTCAGGCGTATTGCCATTGTGGAACATGAAGATGATTTTTATGAACTGATTAACCCTGAAATTATTGCATGCGAAGGCAGTCAAATTTGCACCGAAGCATGCCTTTCAGTGTTGGGCAAACAAGGCGATATTGAACGTCCGATGAGTATTACCGTCAAGGCGATGAACCGCAATGGTGAAGAATATACCGTCGAAGCCGAAGGTTATATGACCAGTGTATTTTGCCACGAAATCGACCATTTGGATGGCGTTTTATACATTGACAAAGCAACAAGCATTCAAGATGTTGTCCCTAAAGATGATGATGAAGAATGGGAAGACGATTACGAGGACATGGAAGATATAGAACTCGATTAATTCGGGAGGTAATTATTTGAAGATTGTTTTTATGGGTACCCCTGAATTTGCGGCGGTTTCATTGGATGCACTGTTTCAATCATCACATGATGTTGTTGCGGTCTTTACGCAACCCGACCGTCCTGCTGGCCGCGGACATAAGCTTGCAATCAGTCCTGTGAAAGCCTGTGCCTTATTACATGATATTCCGGTGTATCAGCCGCATACTTTGTGGATTAAAAAATCCATGAACGATGATGAAAAGAGTCATGTGCGTTCTTTTCGTGAGACATTGGCTGCTTTGGAAGCGGATGTTTTTGTGGTCGCTGCCTATGGTATTGTGCTGCCGCAAGCGGTGCTTGATATTCCTAAATATGGCTGCATCAATATTCATGCATCGTTATTGCCAAAATATCGCGGTGCCAGCCCCATTCATCAGGTTTTACTAAACGGTGATGATGAAACCGGTATTTCCATCATGCAGATGGATGCCGGACTGGATACCGGCGATGTGTTGCTTATGCAATCATTAAAAATTGGTGCTGCGGAGCGTTTTGTCTCGCTTCATGACCGGCTTGCCGCTTTGGGTGCTGATTTATGTCTTGATGCGCTGATGCAGATCGAAGAAAATGTTGTTGTTCGTGCGCCCCAAGATGATGCACAGTCCTGTTATGCACCCATCATCAAAAAAACAGACGGACGCATCCATTGGCAGTCTTCGGTAAAGGCCATTTTAAATCAAAACCGTGCACTGGACATTTGGCCCGGAACCTATACCCATTATGATGGTGAAGTCCTAAAAATTCACACACTGGAAGCGGCTGAAATGGATTCAATCGACAACCGCTTAGATATACCCGGCAGCATTCTTATTGCGGATGCAAAATCCGGCCTGTTTGTTAAAACAGGTGATGGCATTGTAAAAATTACGGAACTTCAAGGCATGGGTTCTAAGCGCATGCCGGCCGGCGATTTTCTTCGCGGCAGAACTTTAAAAATTGGTACTGTACTCATATAAACAGGTCAGGTATGCATCCATTTATGGAAAATACCTGACCTGTTTTATAATGTTGCGATTATGAATCAGACCAATCGTCTGACGAGTGCTTCTTTGTCCCCGTACAAAATATCAATCAGTGGGATTTCAATCATTGTGTAGGCTCCGGGTGCTTGTTTGTTGCACGCTCTGGCACAGGACACCATAACTTGAGCGGTGAGTGCGGGATTGTTGATGCGCATGTTGTACTCAAGCATTTGGTTGTGTGTTTTTCCGGAAACCCCTTTGCGCACCATGTTCACACCATGACCGACATCAATGAGTGCGTCAATGTCGTTTTCTTCATAAAAATGGGTTTCATCGTTTGTAAAGTAGGGGTCTGCTTTGATTTTGGCGCATACCTCATCAAAATTATAGCCGTCCTCTAACGTGATATACACCAGCCTTCGGTGAATGCCTGTGCCGACAGGGATCGTCACAGACAGTGCATTTTTGACACCCTCAATGGCTTTGACTGCAACGGTGTGTCCCATGCTCATGCCCGGGCCAAAATTGGTATAAGTCTTGCCTTGCGGCGCAAAAATTTCCATCATCGCGCGGATGACCGAATCACCGCCGGGATCAAAACCGGTGGAAATGATGGCGGTGGTGCCGCCTTTTTTTGCATACATATCAAGTTCGTTGCGCAGATCCCAAATACTGCCGTGAATGTCATAAGAGTCGATGGTGGCGATGCCCTGTTCCAAACAGACCTTAGCGACAGCGGGAATGGCGCGGGTGGGTGTGCAGAGGATGGCGACATCCGGCTTTGGCGATAATTTGTTGATGTCATCAACCACGGGTACGGTGCTGATAGCCACTTTGCCAACAGACTGTGGGCGCATAACGATGCCGACCAGTTCCATGTCTTTTGCCGCATCAATGGCCTCCATGACATGCTTTCCAATATTTCCATAACCGACAATGGCGATGTTTAACATAAGTTTGCTCCTTTTTATGTATATGAATGGTGAAAACAAGTTGCGCACGGCATTGTCTGTTTTGTATAAAAACGTTTACCGAAAACTTTTGTTTGTCACTGTTTTCTGTCATTCACATTTATAATAAAAAAATTATACATAAAAAACAGAACGCAGGTCAAGGATAATAACAAAGCATGAATAAAAAGAAAAATGAATTTGCCATTCATGCAAGTAATAAAACTGATGAAGCCGCATTATTTGATTATGTTTCAACAATCATTGAAAATCGTATTCACCGTGCCCAAGTGCAAGCCAATCAAGAAAAAGTCTTGATATTTTGGGAAGTGGGGAAATATATCGTCTCTGTTTTACTTGGCGAAGAGCGGGCGAAGTATGGCAAGCAAATTGTTGTTACGCTGTCGCAACAATTGCAGGCAAAATATGGAATGAGTTTTGATTACCCGAATGTCACTCAAATGATGCTTTTGCAGAGCGGTTTTTTGACGCTGAGATTTTGCCGACGCTGTCGGCAAAATTGAGTTGGTCACATATTATTGAGTTGCTTCCGCTTAAAACAAACGAAGCACGCATGAAAAAAAGATAACACAAATCTTTGCAGAAGAAACTTTTTTCAAGAATTATAATCCAAAACCAGTTAACACTGAAATAATTTTAACTTCTTGGGTAATTAAAAGAGAATATATAAGGATTGTTTAAGTTCGTGAAAAAGCGCTTGAAATCAAAAGAATGGTAATTCAATCCATATTTACATGACCATATCGTCGATGTTCATATCAATTATGTGCTTTTTGTGGTTAATGTTGCCGTTGCCTTGACATCTTCGTATAAAAATAATAGTATGAATTTACTAAATCTTTCGGAGGGTATGATGGCAGAATTTATTACCAGTATTGTGGATGCAATCGGAAAGACGCCGCTTCTGCGTCTGGACCGAATTAAAGAACACTTCGGTTACGAAGGGCATATTTTTGCAAAACTTGAATATTTAAATCCGAGCTTTTCTAAAAAAGACCGTATTGCCATCGGAATGATCAATCTTGCAACGAAGCGCGGTTGTCTAAAACCCGGACAACCTGTGCTCGAGATGACCAGCGGCAATACCGGTACGGGTGTGGCGATGGTGTGTTCTGCCAAAGGACACAAGCTGATCGTTGTGCTTTCGAAAGGCAATTCGCCGGAACGCGCAAAAATGATTCAAGCCTTTGGCGGGGAGATTCATTTTGTGGATCAGGCACCCAATTCAGTGCCGGGTAAGGTTTCCAGTGCAGACATCAAACTTGTAGAAGAAGAAGCCGAACGCTTGGTTCGTGAAACCGGTGCGTTTTTTCTCAATCAATTTAAAAATTTTGACAACTCACTGGCACAAGAACCGGCGGCGATGGAGATGTGGGAACAATCAGGCGGCGACATTGACGCATTTGCCGATTTTGTGGGCACCGGCGGCACGTTCACCGGATATTCGCGTGTTTTAAAACGCATGAATCCCAAAGTAAAATGCTACGTTGTGGAGCCGCACCAATGCGCTTATTATAAGGGTGAAGTATGTGAAGGTGCCTCCCACCGTATTCAAGGCGGCGGTTATGCCAAAGCCATGGACAATGTGGATCAAACCCTCATTGACGGTTCGGTAACCATCACCGATGAAGAATCAGAAATCATGACCAGACTCCTTGCTGCAAAAGAAGGCGTCTTTGCCGGTTTTTCTTCCGGTGCCAATGTGATGGCGGCGGTGAAACAACTGCAAAATGGCGATGCCGGTTTGAATTTTGGTGTGGTGGTTAATGATTGCGGATTGAAATACATGAGCACCAATTTATATGATAAACAGTAAACCTACAAGCATATCATCGTGAATGGCGACACCGGAATGTTGGTTTGTATTTTAACACATTTTATATTGAATACAAATTGGGTGGTTTGAATCATCATAAAAAGGATTGCGTCTTTTTTATATAGGCGCAATCCTTTTACTTTGCAAATGCTTTCGTTTTTTATTCGGTGGGCTCAAACACAGACTTGTCCATGCCGCAAATGGGGCAGAGCCAATCATCCGGTAAATCTTCAAAAGCCGTTCCTGCGGGGATGTTGCCCTCTGCATCACCCAACTCCGGATCGTAAACATATCCGCAAGGGGTACATAAATATTTCATAAAACACTCCTAAATGGTTATTCATTACATAATGAAAATTATACCCAATAAAAAATGTATTTATCAGCGCGGCATGTTTAACGTCAATTTTTAACGGTTTTCGGTTATAATGGGGTGAAATACCTGCGCATATGCTTGCACACAAAAATGATTTGCTTTGTCATGACAACTTCATGACATGTACTGCGTATAATTAAAAACAAATAACGTTAAGTGGGTGAATATGGCACACATCTTGGTTGTAGAAGACGATGCGGATATTAATGATTTGATTTGTAAAAATTTAAAGTTGGTCGGGCATACGTACACACAAATATTTGACGGCATCGCAGCGGTTAAGGCCACGGCAGAAAATGTTTTTGATTTGGTGCTCTTGGACATTATGATGCCCGGCATGGATGGTTTTGAAGTTAAAAAATACATCACGGAGACACCGGTGATTTTTATTACGGCAAAAAATGGTCTGGAATATCGTTTGCAAGGATTAAAACTGGGTGCGGATGATTATATTATTAAGCCATTTGAAATGTTGGAACTGCTCGCGCGCATTGATGCAGTACTGCGGCGAACGCAGAAGAACGCAGTGGTGTTTTCATTGGATGGTGTGGTGGTCAACATGGCAGACCGCACGGTTATGGTCGGCGGGACTTATGTTGACTTGTTGCCCAAAGAATTTGAATTGTTGGATGTGCTGATTTGCAATCAAAACATCGCATTGTCGCGTGAAAAATTGCTTGAACTTGCGTGGGGGTATGATTATATGGGTGAAACACGTACGGTGGACAATCATATTCAAAAACTACGCAGCAAACTTGGCTGGGAAGATCGCATCAAAACGGTATATAAATTGGGTTATCGCTTGGAGGTAAAATAATGCGGTTAAAAACATTTATCGCAACATATTTACTCTTTTTGGCGGTTTTGTTTTCCAGCATTGGCATGGTTTCGTTTAATTTGAACAACAGTCAGATGAATATGTTAAAAGAAAAAAGCACCGCACAGTTTCACACCATCGCCAGTTCATTGTATCGTGATATTGCGGTGTTGTGGGGGCATAGTGCCGGACGCGCACCGTATGAATTTTATAACGCAGTAGACGGCTTGCTGCGCGGGTATGCGCGGTATTACAACCGCCATTACATTGATATTAATGTGCAGAACATTGGGTCATCGCGCATGACTGCATTTGTGCCTTATCTTATTTTAGAGCAGCAGAATGCAAATTATGCCATTTTTATTCAAGGATTGTTACAAGAGCCTTTTGGCAATTTTTTATTGTCTTATCGGCGCGATATTACGGAAAGCGTTTTGGATATGCGGCGCACGCAAAACATATTGCTTATGTCGATGATTATTTTTTCCATCCTCGCAGCGGCAGGATTGTATGTGATTTTATCCATGATTTTCAAACCGCTGAACATTATTGCGAAGACGTCACAAAAAATTGCAAGCGGCAACCTCAGTGAACGTATTCCCATTACCGCCAACAACGAGCTTGCGCAAGTTGCGAAAGATTTTAACAGCATGGCTGAGCGTATGGAACAACAAATTACCTTGTTGGCTGAAGATGCGGAAAACAAACAACAATTTGTCGATAATTTTGCGCATGAAATGCGCACGCCGCTCACGTCCATTTATGGTTATGCCGAATACATGCAAAAAGCAGTGCTTGAAGACGGCGAAATGATTGATATTTCCGAACGCATCATGCAGCGTGCGGGATATTTGCAGTCGATTGCCAATTCTTTGCTTGAACTGGCCATGTTAAAAGATTATACGCCGAACATTCAAACAATTTCACTTGCGAAATTATTTGAGGATGTGCGCCAGATTCTTGATGAACCCATGTCTGAGGGTGGGGTGCTGTTAGAAATTCATGTCGGCGCGGAAACGGTTTTGGGGCAAGAAGATTTAATCAAGAGTTTGTTGCTAAATTTATGCTTAAATGCATTAAAAGCATGCATTCCGAATATTGCGTCCGAACAACAAAAAGATTTTCATGAAAGCACATATGATGGAAAACCGATGAAGGAACAAAAAATCATTGCTTTAATGGCAATGCAGGATGGGAAAAATATTCATATATCCGTCACAGACAATGGCTGCGGCATCCCCGCGGAGGCCCTTTCAAAAGTCACCGAGCCATTTTATCGTGTGGACAAGGCGCGGAATCGCCGTGATGGCGGTGCCGGTTTGGGACTTACGCTGTGTCAGCGGATTGCGGATGCGCATGGTGCCAAAATGTATATTGAGTCCGCCATTCGGCAGGGGACGACGGTACACATAACTTTTACAACTCCATGATAAGTTGCGGATAATTTCGTGACAGATATTGTTTATGATGGGTTTGTGAGCGGGTCATGTGAAAAGCAACCCCTCAACACCATCCTTGAAAGGAAAGAAAAAATGTTTACTCAAAACAAAGGCAAGGAAGTATTAAAAATCACCGGCATCAGTCTGTTGTCACTGAGTCTATTCTGTGCAATTTTTATCGGTTTTAATCGGCTGACATTCGCAGCGGCGACCGATGGCATGGTTCCGCTGCCACCCGCAGCGGTGGTTGAAAATTTTATGTACAATGTTTTATTGTCGGCTGCAACCGAACAACCGGGCGCAGCGGAATATGATGCATTAACCGACGAGGACTTGGACTTGCGAAAAGGAATTTTAGAAATGGAGCACGCGGTACAAGAAATTGATGCATCACTTGAAAGCAATACCTTTGTACCGGCAGACATAACGGTGTTGGAAAGCCCTTGGCAATATCATCATCGCATTGTCGATGCGGCACTGCCCATCGATGTGGCTGCGCAAATTGGCGCACAATATATTTGGGAGATGTTCGGCATTGATTTGAATGGGATGTATGTTCAAATGATGTTTGCATCCCACGCCAGTCAAATTAATACATGGTGGACAGGCAGTGTGTTTACGGACGACCCGAACAACCCGCAAATAAATTACTTTGTTTCGAACTTTGATCCGGACAACCGGATTCCGCTGCCGGTTATTATGTTTACGATTGACGGCATCACGGGTGCACGTATTGACATCAATTATATGGGGTATCAGGGGCGTGTAACGAATGATGCCGCATTTTCGGTTCGCGGTGAAATGGGCGCATTTATGTATGAAATCGGATGGCGTGACATGGATTTGAGTGAGCAACGGGCATTCACCAATATAACAGAAGAAGATATGCGAAAATACTTTGAAAAAGCCATGCATTTTGCGGCCGTACAATTTAACAACAGCCAAGTGGTGAGTTTGTATGCAGCCGGGCTTGGCCCGTCTTATTTCGCGGACAGAACGTTCATCATTACCAACATTCGTTTCATTGCCGTGGACGACACCGGACGTGAAGCCATTATTTCGGTGAGTACGGAGGGTTCCGCAACACAACCGGTGTCGGTATCCACGCAGCACAATGATTTTATACCGGGCTTTCATTATCGCGGCGGGGTGCACGGATGATGTCTGCGTTAAAAAATGTGAGAAAATTAATGTCAGCGCTGTGTATGGTTGTATTTTTAATGATGGGGCTCATCTTAACCGGTTGTGAAAATCAAAACGATAATGCAACAACACATCCGCCGAATCGTCCGTATTATGCTGCACCACGGCCGCCGCGCAGCGCGCCGAATGCGCCGCAGCCACCGCCGGCTAGACATCCGGACGGCACGGTGGGGTAGGTTTATTCTAATATTTGCCACCGGTTCACGTTGATTATATAAGAACGCAAAAATCATCAGCTCTTTTTATTTTTCGTTATTTTTCGTTAAAAAACCTCAAGAAATCTTTTCTAATCAGGATTTCTTGAGGTTTTTGACAATCCGGCATCCTAAAGCCGGATGCTTTCGGTGATACGCTGAAAATATGAGCAGATCAGGGTGTGTTCCCACTAATTAATGTTTGAAAGATAACTTCTTAATGATTCACTATTTATTAAATGATAATGCCGATTTCCAGAACCTGATGTTATCACTACGTTAATTTCATCATCAAATATCATAATGTGGATATAATTATTTTGATGAAGAAATACAGACCACTTCCATTCATTTGTATTGAAACCGGTATTAAGACGTAACCTTCTACGAATATTTATGGTTGATAATAATGAAATAAGTTCCGGTGCGTTAATTTTATGTGTTATCTCAGTACCGGTAATGTTATTACCATATTGAAAGACACCTAATAGATACACATTGTTATGTTCATGCAAAACACCATATCGTATATCTCCATAACGGGCAAAAATGCCTTGATTATCAACATCAATGCCATAAAGAACCACAGGAACAATGTGGTATGGCTTTGTAATAATCGGATGCGCCTTAAAGATTGAAAAAATAATGAATATAAGACAAAGCGTTATTAATGTAAAACAAATAAGTATTGTTTTTTTCAAACTCATCGCGAGAGACACCTCCACCAAAATAATGTAAACATTGATTGACGTACACCCCATGCTGCGTCTACGGTCATAATAAATTGTCCCATATTACGCAAATCATTAAAGTTGCCTTGTACATTTTGAATGTCTATTCTATCATTCCAGGCTTCGAAAGTGAATGATTGGTCGTGATTTCCATAAACATTTATGTTATCAATTAATTCAAATGGTGACCAATCCCAGCGTCTAACCCTGCATGTATCATCTCATTCATAATATCAAAAATAAAATTAAATATTATTCTTTCTTCACTTGAAATAATATATTGTGAATATTAATTACTTCATTTATACAAGGCAACTGTTCTTTATTATTTAAAATAGTACAAGGATATATCATTTGATAATCAAATATTGTTTTATCGTTCTCAGACGCATAAAAGGTGCGGCCATCAAGCCGATTCGTAAAATCAAGTAATTTTATAAAGAGATTTTGCGCATCATTAGCATTAAATTCAAAAATCATTTTATTTTTCAACATTATTTCAAAAAACATTTTACCGTCTTCGATATTCGCATCTGCATAAAGATAGGTAAAAAATACATAAAAATGGTCACTCTGCAATAAAATATGTCTAAATATTTTTCCCATTGCAGAAATGGTTGCGGATGACATTTTATTTTCTACGGAAAACCATGAAATCGTTTGTTGCACCGTATCCATTTCACGATAATCGTTGCTTATAAAATTTAATTGTGGATCGTATTCTGCTGTATAACAATATATTGTCTCAACATGATCATTGATTTCCAATTTTCCATGATAATGAAGTTGTAATGAAATCAGTCTATCTAAACGTTCATTGATGCCTGATATTTTCCGGCTTGTAATTAAATGCACTCGGTAAATCCACGACATTAAAATCATCCTTTTAATAATAAATTCAGTTTTAATACAAATATAAAACGCACCCCTTAAATTCAAAAATTTCGTTCGCATAATTTAAATTTAAAAGATGAGTATTTAAAACGATTGTTATGATATTATAACACCCGGTATTATAACATTTATTATAGAATCATTAAAAAATAACTTTTTTTCACTGGTGCAGTTGAGTTTTCAATTCGCCGGATGGCTCTGTATCATTGTATGCGAGGCGGTTCAGCGAATCGCGGAATCTATTTTTGATGATATTTTAAAAACATATAAACATCTTGCACTACGTATTATTACGTGATACAATATGCGGGAGGTGAGATAATGACCAACAAAGAATTAAAAAAGTTATTGCAAAAATATGGATGGAAATTTCATGAGGGTGCAAAACACGAACAAGCCAAACACCCTGATAAGCCCGGTGTCAAAATCTCAATCCAGCGCGGAACAGGCGAAATACCAATAGGAACATTAAATCAAATACTCAAAGATGCAGGACTTAAATAGCCTTGCATCAGAAACATAAGAAAGGATTGAAACATATGAAATATGTATATCCCGCATTCTTTTTTAGTGACGGCAATCATATTGGCGTAACGGTTCCCGATTTAAAAGGTTGCCACACATATGGAACAAACATTCCGGAAGCACTCATCATGGCAAAAGATGCCGTAGAAATGTGGCTTTGGGATGCCGAAAACGCAAATGAACCCATACCCACACCATCGGATAATCTCACGCCAAACAATAATCAGACACTCACATTTATTGTCGCAGACACAGATGAATATAGAAAAGCAAACGATACCCGTGCCGTAAAGAAAACCCTATCAATCCCATCTTGGCTAAATCAACAAGCCGAAAAAGCAAACGCTCCATTTTCTCAAATTCTTCAAGAAGGATTGAAGGAATATTTGAAGATTGCGTAAGACATACAGAATTATAAAAAGGCTGTTTTCATTCTTGGTTCATCACCATCGTGAAAGCAGCCTTTTGTATTTTATTTATTTTTCAATCACACGCGCGTTGTACATTTCCTTGATTTCTTCCATCGGCGTGTTCATGATTTTTTTCATGTCTTCATCATACATACCGCTGTTAATTTCGTCCACACGTTGTTGTGTGTGCTCGGCTTTTGGAATGATGTATTTCCCGGTCAGTCTGCGTGCCAACAGTCCGATGAGCGGTTGTGATATGCCGGCAGGGCAGCGTGCCGCACAAATGTTGCAACCCACGCAGTCAAAACTCTCGTTGGCGCATTTTGCCAAATCATTGCGTTTGGCATAGGCAATATACTGCATCGTATTGATGCCTTTTGCACAGCTTTTGGTGCAGGAATTGCACGCCACGCAGCCAAAGATTTCCGGAAAGAGTTTCATGATGACATCATTGTCGGGTTTTAGTGTTTCAATGCAGTATTCACGGCGATTTAACGGGAAAAATGGCATGGTTGCCACATACATACCGTCTTCTACTTGGGTTTGGCATGCCAGTACGAAACCGAGTGCATTTTGTCCGGCGACACGGTAGATAACACCGCAGGCACCGCAAAAACCATGGCGGCAGCCGCAGCCGCGCACCAAGCGGAAACCCGCATATTCCATAGCGGTCATGATGGTGAGGTCAGACGGTACATTATAGGGTGTTCCGTCGAAAAATACGCGTACATATTCCATGACAATCTCCTTTATGATTCTTTTTTAAAAAAGCCAATAATTGTGATGATGATCCCGATGATTGGGAAGAAAAAAGCAACCGGTTGGTATAAATTCCAAAATATAAAATTATAATTTGTATGCATTATTAATGATGCTGAAATACCAAAAAGAATCAATGCGATCCCGGTGAGCATATATTTTACCGTTATTTGCATATCGCGCCTCTTAATATTCATCCGGCATAAAATCCAGTTCATCACAGCGGAATACCGGACCATCCTTGCATGCATACTTTGACCCGATGTTGCATCTGCCGCATTTGCCGATGCCGCATTTCATGCGCATCTCCAATGTCGTGTACACTTGGGTTTTGTCAAATTCCATGCCTTCAAGTTCTGCCAATGAATATTTGATCATCACAGGCGGCCCACATATAATGGCGGTTCTGTTTGGTGCAAATCCGATGTCTTTTAAATAGGTGGGGACAAAGCCCACATTGCCGTTCCAGTCTTTTTCTGCACGGTCGATGGTGAGGTACACGCGTGTGTTTGATTGCTCTTTCCATGTATCAAATTCATGCTTGTACAACAAATCGCTTGCGGAACGTGCACCATAAACAATGTCAATGCTGCCGTAATTTGCACGGTTTGCAAACACATACCTAATGACGGAACGCAGCGGCGCAATACCAATCCCCCCTGCAATGAACAAAAGATTCTTGCCTTTTAGTTCATCATCTACGGGAAAGGGGTTTCCGTATGCACCGCGGAGGGTGATTTCATTGCCGGCTTCGAGTTTGTGTAAATAGTTTGTGAGTTTTCCAACAGATTTTATGGTAAATTCCATTGCGTCGGTGGATTTTGCGGAAGAGATCGAAAACATCGCTTCACCCACGCCGGGAATGCCAATCATGGCGCACTGTCCGGGCATGTGCGGAAAAGATTTTTTGCCTTTTTTGTTTAAGACATAAAAAGTTTTTGTATCCGCGGTTTCATCAATGATTTTCTGAATGACACCCACACCGGGGATTAATGAATCAGGACTGCACATTATTTTGTACCCCCTTTGAAGTTGAAGTCACTAATTGGGCTTTCGTCACTGAGTGATGGTACCGGGGTTTGGCTCATTTTATCCAATTGCTTGATGATTTTTACAATATTGAGGTTCACGGGGCATTTGTTGACACAGCGCCCGCAGCCCACGCACTGAATGGTGCCGTCATATGTTTCGGGATAATAAACCAGCTTGTGCATAAACCGTTGACGGTAACGCTGTTTGTGGGTCGGACGCGGGTTGCCGTGTGCCATTAGCGTAAAATCGGTGTACATGCACGAATCCCAGCAGCGGTGGCAGGTGACTTCATTGCCATTGTCAAATTCTGAAATGTCATAACAATAACAAGTTGGGCACAAGAATGTGCAGGTGCCGCATTCAAGGCAGGCTTGATGCAGCCGGTTCCACTGATTGGAGTTGAAGAGTTTTAGTAAATCTTCGGGTGAAAAATGTTTAAGTGGCAATGTTTTGTACGGAAGTGCATCCACGTTTTTCTTAATTTCATCTTTGACATGATCGGCACATCCCGCATCATGATCAAATAATGCCTGTACTTTTTCGGTAAGTTGCTTGCCTTTTTCTGTGAGCGCATGCCAATACACGAACGCATCGTCCATATAGGTCTGTACATCACCTTGCGGATTGGCGGGATCCAAACCGAATGCCGTACAAAAACACGTCATGCCCGGCTTGTTGCATGCCAGTGAAATCAGCACCGCGGCTTCGCGCCGCGATTTGTAAAAATGATCTACGGGTTCTTTTAAATACACATTGTCAATAATTGGCAGTGCGTTTAAGTCACAGGCTCTGATGCCAAAGACAATGAATTTCTCTTCCGGAAACGGCATGGGACTTATGTTGATGCCGTCATTGGTAATGGCAGAGGTGTACAAACCTTCTGATGGCGGAAAAAACAAATCCTTTGCAGAATTGACGGTTTTTAATGTGTCAAAATCAACAACCGCACCCGGCTGCATTTTTGCAAAATTGACTTTACCCACTTTTTTGACGGGTAAAAAGAGCGGTGCATCTTGATTTAATGCATCTAAGAGTCGGGGGAGTTTATCACGGGATATTTTTATCATCACAGACTGCCTCCCTTTAATGTTGAATCAGGTTCGGGATCGCTTAGAATATTAAAGTTTGTAAGCGGGTTTAATGTTTCACTGTCGCTACCGGCAATATAATCACCATAGAGTTCATTAATTTCCTTGATAAATTTGCGGTTCAATAAATGAATGGGGACACCCTGAGGGCATACGCGTGAACACTGACCGCAATCGGTGCATCGCCCCGCAACATGATAAGCCCTGATGATGTGGAACATTTGATCTTCAAAAGAGGACACACTGACTTTTTGTCTTGTGTCATAACGATCATTGTCAAACACACAAGTCTTGCAGTGGCATGTCGGACAAACATTACGGCAAGCATTACAGCGGATGCAGATGCTGAGGTGGTCTTTCCAAAATGCTGCTTTTTCATCCGCGGACAGGGTTTCGACATATTCAACACCCTTCATGCGTGCCTGCGGCTCCGCCGCGCTCCTTAAAGATTGACCGGTTTTGATGTGTTCATCATACACGACCGGTTCAAGTTTTGTGCATACTTTACATGCTTCCAGCAGTTCTGTTTCCATGCCTTCTTCAACACCCACCACACCATCACAACCAATGCCGATGATGTACACCTTGTCGCGAATAATTTGGTTCTCTTTTACCAATTGATTAAAACTGTACGAATCACAAGGGCGTAAGAACACCAATGTCTTACCGGGGCGGGTGGTGGCTTCCCGTAGGTATTTGCTGAGATTCGATGAAGAAAATTGATCGTATTGCAGTTTATGCAGCTCTTTTACATCATAAAAATAATACGGCTCAGGATAACAAGGAAAATCACCCTGTTTCCATGCGAGGACGCGCTGGACCTCGCCGTTTGAAAGCATTTCATGGGCTTTGCTGATCATTGCGTCTTGCATTAATTCATCGCCCTCCAATCAACAAATTGTGTGTTTTCGCCGAGCAGGGTTACTTGTGCAACAAATTGATCCATCGTTGCTGCGAATTTTGCACCTTCTGACGCGGACACCCACTCTAAATGGAAGCGGTCTTTTTCCACGCCGAGATAATCAAGCATTTTATAAAACAGTGCAATGCGGCGGCGCGTAAAATAATTCCCCGTAGCATAATGGCAGTCTCCGGGATGGCATCCGCAGAGAATGACACCATCGGCGCCTTTTTGAAATGCACGCAAAATAAACATGGGATCTACGCGGCAAGAACAAGGGATTTTGATGATTTTAACATCGGCAGGATATTGAAGCCGAGAGGTTCCGGCAAGGTCTGCGCCTGCATAAGAGCACCAATTACAACAAAATGCGATGATGCGGGGTTCAAATATTTTATTTTCAATTACCGACATAATGCATCCACCTCTGCCATAAGTTGTCTGTGTGTAAAGCCATGAATGTCCATCGCTCCGGATGGGCATGCTACGGCACATGCGCCGCAGCCCTGGCATAATGTGGAGTTGACATCCACGGTACGCGTTTCATGATTGTACTGCGTCGCGTTGTAAGGACAAACCTTTGTGCACATGCTGCATCCGTTGCACAATGTGTCATCGGACTGTGCGGTGCAGGGGTTGGTTAATAATTGATTTTTTACAAGGATGCCGATGGCTTTTGCTGCCGCGGCACTGGCCATTGCGACTGTTTCCGGAATATCACGCGGCCCGGAAGCAACACCGGAAAGGAAGACACCGGCGGTAGAGGATTCAACGGGTCTGAGTTTGGGATGGGCTTCTGAGAAAAATCCATTGGCATCCAGTCCCGTAGAGAGCATGGATGCGATGTTTTTAATGCCTTTGCTGGGTTGTATCGCCGTTGCCAACACAACCATGTCGGTTTCTTGGTCGATGCGTACCCCTTCAATGAGGTCAACCGCTTGGATTTTTAGCGTTCCGTTTTCTGCGGCAACCTTACCGACTTGTCCTTTGATGTAATTTACATTATAGACCTCGACTGCGCGGCGATAAAATTCTTCAAAGGATTTGCCGGGCGTGCGGACATCGATGTAAAAGACATTGATGTCGATGTCCGGATATTTTTCTTTTATGGAAATGGCATGCTTTGCTGTGTACATACAGCATATTTTTGAACAATATGTTTTGCCGCGCGTCGTGCAATCACGCGACCCGACACACTGAATAAATGTGATGGATTTCGGCTTTGTTTTATCGGACGGCCGCACCAGCGCACCGCCGGTAGGGCCTGCGGCATTCATGATGCGTTCAAGCTCCAGTGATGTGATGACATCCGGTGATTCTTGATATGCATACTCGCCAAAGTGGTCAAGACTGATCATTTCATAACCGGTGGCAACAATAACCACACCATAATCTTTTGTAATGTACTCATCTTGTTGTTCAAAATCGATGGCTTTCGGCATGCAAACGGTTTCGCACAGTCCGCATTTTCCGGTTTTAAATTTGATGCAATGTGCGCGGTCAATAACGGGTACATTGGGCACCGCTTGTGCAAAGGGGACATAAATTGCCGTGCGGTTGCCCATCCCGGATTCAAATTCACTGGGAATGCGCTTCACCGGGCATTTTGCCCAACAGTCACCGCAACCAGTGCAGGCCGTCATGTTTACACTTCGTGCTTTTTTATGAATGGTTACCGTATAAGAACCCACGAATCCTTCGACTTTATCCACTTCTGAATACGTGTGAAGGGTGATGTTTTCATGTGCGGAAGCATCCACCATTTTTGGGGTGAGGATGCATGCCGAACAATCCAGTGTGGGGAATGTTTTATCCAGTTGCGCCATTTTACCGCCGATGCTGGGGGTGTTTTCTACCAAGTCGACTTCAAACCCCGCTTCTGCGATGTCCAGTGCTGTTTGAATCCCGGCAATGCCGCCGCCAATAACAAGCGCACGTTTATGAACCGGTGATACACCGGGGGTTAAAGGATGGTTAAATTTGACTTTTTCAATCGCTGCTTTTGTAAGCGCAATTGCTTTTTCCGTGCCTTTGTCGATGTCTTTATGCACCCAAGAACATTGTTCTCTAATGTTTGCGATCTCCACCATATATGGGTTGAGACCGGCTTTGTCCGCGGCTTTGCGGAACGTGTTTTCGTGCATTCTCGGTGAACATGCACTCACGACAACACCGGTTAAATGATGTTCTTTGATGGCATTGGCAATGAGTGATTGCCCGGCTTCAGAACACAAATAAGGATATTCTGCCGAGAACGCCACATAGGCATCGGTGTTTACGTTTTCTGCAACATCTGCACAGCGTACGGTTGATTTTATGTTTGAACCACAATGACATACAAAAACGCCAATTCGTTCCATGTGAATCTTGGCCTCCTATCCTCTAAATTTTCTAAATGCACTGACCAACAATTGTTGCGGCATATTTTCATCCAAAAGTGCCGGGACATCCTCGGGCGTTAGTGCCGCTTGACCCTGTTGCCTTAAATGCATCAGTCGTGCGGCTTCGATTATCTTTACCGGTTCTAAATTTCGAGGACAGCGTTCGGCGCAGCAAAAACAAGAAAGACATTTTAAGATGGACTGTGATGAAATAAGCGATTCATAATCACCCTTGAGGACGCGCGAAACAAACAGATGGGGCAGAATATCCATTTCACTGGCGGCCGGGCATGCGGCAGAACATCGTCCGCATCTGATGCATTTTTCCGGTGTGGTGTTGGTTAACAAAATCATGTCACTTCTATCCATTCTCGCCCCCCTCTATGCCCAGTGCTTCGGCAAGGATTTCTGTAAAATATTGAATATCCATTTCGGAATCTTGTTTTAAAAGGCTGTACTGGCATAATGGACATGCGGTGAGAAGCATTTGCGCACCATGATCCATTGCCGAAGTTAATATATTACAAGACATTTTTTTGGTCTGTTCTTGATCTTGAAGTATTCTGTATCCGCCGCAACATTCATTGCGGTATGCATACGTAACCGGCGTTGCGCCCAGTGTTTTAATTAAATCTTCAATGATGCGCGGGTTTTCAGGATCATCAAACTGCATCACAGATGACGGACGCAGCAGCATGCAGCCATAATACGCGCCAATTTTTTGCCCCTTCAGCGGTGCGATGACCTGTTGTTTGATGGCATCAAATCCAACATAATCACGAAGCATTTCAATGTAATGAATGACTTCTGTTTGTCCGCTGTATTCCAAATCCGGTTCATACGTCTTAATGGTGTTTAAAAAGTCTTTATCATTTTGTGCTTGGTGGTTGACTTGTTTGAGCACATGATGGCATGCCGAACACAATGTGATCAGTTTGCCGCCGCTTTTTGCCGCTTGTGCAAGTGCGCGTATGGCCGGCAATTTGGGTGCAACTTCATCGGCACCGAGCGGAAATACCGCGCCGCAACACTGCCAATTTTCCAGTTCAACCAATTCTATACCCAGCTTTTGTGCACAAATGCGCGCAAAAACATCCAGTTGTTTTGCTGTTGTGGACAATGTACAACCGGGATAGTATGCAAAAGAGTACTTAGTGTTTGTTGTCATGAGAACTCCTTTTAAATTTATTCAATCTGTTCAAGTATAAATGTTACAGGATTGTTTGTAAACAGCAATAAAGTTGTTACAGATATTGTTTTTATGCGCTTTAATCGGTATAATCACGTATAAACAATGTTTTAACATTATATATGAAGACGGAGCAAACCGATGCGTCAAAAATCTTCCCATAAAAATTCAATGAAAAAAAATAAAAACACCAATCAAAAAACATTGCCGGTAAAAAATTCCGCAACCACACCGAGAAAAAAACACACGGGCATTACGCGTTCTTCGGCAATTATCGCGGCTTTGTTTTTTGTTTTTGTGGTCGTCCATATGGTTCAAGCGGCGCAAAATTTTCTGGCACCGTCAACAAATACGGAAGTGGTTCGGATGGATTCAACCGATGCCCAACAATCCGTGCGCGGTATTATCATACGTGATGAAGTGGTATTGTATGCCCCGAAAGATGGGCGCGTTGAATTTTTAACACAGGATCATGAACGGGTACGCCCCAGAACGGCGGTTGCACACATCCGTGCGCTGGGAAGCATCTCCAACATTGAACAAGAAATTATTGATATCGAGCAAGAAATCATTCAAATTAATGAACGGCGGCTTACCACCGAAGTTGATCCGCAAGTTACGCATTTTAACAACATTCTTCATAATTTGTCCGTGCAACATGCGCATCATTTTACCACACGTAATTTATCCGATATCTATACACTGCATGATAATATTATGCAGGTGTCCACAACGCGCAATCAAATGATTGTTAATGACGCCAGACGCGTCGGTGGTGAACTGGGCGCGGCGCATGAGATGCTGCAACATCAGTACAACCAAAATATTGCCGATGTCATTACCGTGCGCAGCGGCATTGTTTCACGCATCATTGACGGGTATGAGCATGTGTTCACATTACAAAATATGCATGAAATCACACGTGAACAAATGCGCCAAACATTATCAACAGACAACATTGCTCCGGCGCGTGATGTCAATGAAGGCGACCCGGTTGTAAAAATAATCAGCAATTTTTGGTATGTCGCAACGTATATGCCCAATCATATGGTTCAAGACCTCAGTGCCGGGCAAGAACGTACCGTCTTTTTATACAATGTAAATACAAACCATTATGACGGCATTATTATGACGGTTGACCGCATTGTGTCCGGCGACCGGGATTCGTTCGTGGTGTTTCGCTCAACACGACATGTTACTGAATTTTTAAATCAGCGCAATGTGTATGTTCGGCTGACTGAAAATGTCCACCGTGGGCTGAGAATCAACAATGCAGCCATCGCAACGCGGCGATTTATTCAAATTCCACGCACGCACATACACGGTGCGGAGCACAATGTCGTGCAGCACCGCACCGCGGATGGTTTGGTGCAAATCACCTTATCTATTTCGCAAGAAACAGATGATTTTGTCTATGTACTGGAAGAAACGCTTAATTTGTTCCTCGGCGCAACATTAGAACCCATCAATCCGGCGATGGATGCATTTGTCATCACGGAATCCGCACTGAGTATTGTGCAAGGAGTGTACCGCACCAATACCGGATATGCAGACTTTAGGGTGCTTCATCTTACGGGCGGCCTCAGCGACGAGGGCTATACGCTGATTGATCCAAACCTAAACCGAGCGATTCGGCTCTTTGATACCATTGCATCTGATGCATCCATGATAACACAAGGCCAAATTGTACGATAATAAGGCGACAGGCATTAAAGATATGGCGAAGCGCAAATGCTTCGCCTGTTTTATATATTAAGGAGGCAATATGTCTATTGCAGAGAACATCATTGAAATTAACGAGCGTATTTCAGCCGCAGCAAAGAAATCAAACCGAACAGCGCAGGATGTTACACTGATTGGTGTCACCAAGACCATCGATACAGAAAACATAAAAAAGATGCTGGATTGCGGTGTTATGAACATTGGTGAGAACCGTGTGCAAGAATTAGTTGCAAAGCATGATGTACTTAAACATTATACACATTTGGGCAATCTTCCAAAGTGGCATATGATTGGTCACTTGCAAAAAAATAAAATCAAATATATCCTCGACAAGGTCGGTTTAATCCACTCTGTGGATACTTTGGAGCTCGCGGTTATGATCAATAATGCCTGTGAGAAAATGGGCATAAAAGCCGACTTTTTGTTGGAAATAAATATTGCGCAAGAATCAACAAAGTTTGGCATTTCTCACAAAGACATTGGTTTCACGCTGGAAAATATTTCAAAATTATCACACATTGCCTTAAAAGGGCTCATGTGCGTGCCTCCTTATGTTGAAAATGGCGAAGACAACAGAAGATATTTTGACAAAATGCGTAAACTACTGCTTGACATTAATGAGAATTGCCTATATTATACAAACCTAAGTGAACTGTCAATGGGTATGACTAGTGACTATGACGTTGCCATCGAAGAAGGTGCGACCATGGTCAGGGTTGGTTCCGGAATCTTTGGCAGACGCTTATAAAATCAAAATTTTGTACATAACTGAACATGCATCTGTTTATGTACTACATTATTCTAGGAGGTTCTCATGGGATTCTTTGCAACAGCAAAAGAAAAAGTTCGTGAGTGGATGCTTATCCCCGGATCAGAAGATCCATACAACGAATTGGATTACAACACAGAAGGCGAGTACGAGGAAGAATTTTATGAAGAGCCGGATCCTGTCCATATTCATTATTCTTCTACAACCCGCAGCGACATTTTGCGCAAACCGACGACTGCGGCACGTCCTGCGGTAAGAGGAACCGGCAGTAAAGTTGTTGACTTTTATGGTGCTAAGGATGATAAACCGATGGAATCTGTGATTTCCCATCCAAACACAATTGAAGAAGCTTATGAAATTTGCAACCATGTCAGACATGGCAGAATGTGTATCGTTGACTTAACCGGTCTTGATCCATCGAATGCGCAAAGAATCGCTGATTATATTGGCGGTGTGAGCCATTCACTCGATGGTGATATTAAGCGTGTCAATAATGGTATTTTTACCGTTTCACCAAAAAATCACCGTGTTACCTGTGATTTTCGTGAAGAAGCGGTCTATACAGACACAGCAATCTTTAAAAAAGCGGTATAGGTCATCATTATAAATGGCTCATACAATAATTCCCATTCTCATAACCACGGTAGGGCTGCTTTTTAATGTTTTTAGAGCATTGGTTTTTATACGCATTTTACTGAGTTGGTTTCCGCTGAGTCCGGGTAATCAGTTGTTTGAGATTTTACTGCTTTTAACGGAGCCTGTACTGGGGCCCATCCGAAAAATGATTGCAAATTCTCCGCTTGGCGGGCCGGGCATGATGCTTGACCTTTCGCCGATTATTGCGATTGTTTTAATGAGCTTTGTTTATACGGTGTTCATGAACTTCCTACGAGGATTAATTTAAAATATAAAAATTAAATGATGCGGTGCTGCCTTTCGGTTGTGCCGTATTTTATTTTAAAAGAAGTACGCGCCGTTCTTGTCCGCCGGTCTGGCAATCGCCGGTCTAGCAAACATCGGTACTGTTGCTCGCGCTCCGGGTTCACTTCGTTCACAAGTCGCGCTCACAAAGTACGCTCCGCTCCCCGGCTTGCATCGAAATTCAAGAAAAAAAGTGCGCTCCGTCTTGCCCGCCGGTCTAGCGTCGGTACATTTGCTCCGTCGCGGTGTTCGCTCGCGAGAAAACCACTCGCGAGCTCCAATGCTTCTACGCAAAGTACACTCCGCTCCCCGGCTAATCGTGAAGTGCAATTAAAGAGGGTCGTTCTGCGTGAACTTTATTTTAGAATTGTTCTCTTTATAAATGGATAAAATCCTTGTGTGCGTACAAAATTTGTATTATAATTGTGAAAATTTGATTTAAGCATATGAGCGGTAAAAACAAAAATTAAGACAAAAAACATCACAGCGGGGTCTTGACAACAATGCAGAAAAACGACATAATCCTGAGCACGCACGCACGCACGCACGCACGCACGCACGCACGCACGCACGCACGCACGCACGCACGCATTTTTATATGTAGATAATAAAAAATATTCACAACTTTTAGGAGTCGTTCTTTGTTGAATACAGGGAACAACTTTTTTTGTTACAAAGATTTTCCTTATATGCTTCAAGCGTGAGGCAATCGCAAGTTTGTCATCATTTGGCGAACGTGCTTACGAAAATGACACACCAAGCGTGTATACATTGCATGTCCTAAAGTTTGGGACATGAATAAAATTTATAAGGGAGGCGACGGCAAAAAACTCGGTCAATGGTCAACACCAAGAAAGGTAACAAAAAAATGCAATGCACAACAAAAACCCAAACCACTGTCTTTGAGGAGGACAAAATGAAAACAACAAGAAGCATCACACGGAGTATTACTTCCATTTTACTGGCACTCGTGTTGGTAATAGGGCTATTGCCAACAATCGCGTTTGCATCTAAAGGGCATACAGTAGATCTGAATGTTTATAGGGCTGCGGATTGGTCAGGTTTAGGAGATGGCACTGTATCATTCATTCGAAATGGAACAGTAATCAGCACAGTTCCCGTAACTGATCAGCGCGGAGGTCACATCAGATTCATTGCAACGACAGACGGAGAATATGCTTTAAGTATTGACATCCCTGGCTACGTTTTTAACGGAGCAATCTTAATGGGTGAAGAAGTCAATACTCTAAACCTGGGAAGAGTTTCATCGAACTTAAGTATAGGCATCTTTGTTGTTCCGGGCGAGGCACCGCCGCGACCGCCTATGCCGGACATCGCGCCAGACTTAGATACCGCAAGTTCTTGGGCGCACGCAGAACTGACCAGAGCGGTATTCGCCGGAATTGTTCCGCAAGCACTCCAAGGCTTTTATAGCAACCTAATAACACGCTTGGAATTTACCGCGCTTGCCGTACAGTTTTATGAAACGGTAAC